>Ga0233428_1001609_pt1 | contig 23576 bp, 23 predicted proteins | sample SI_118_April2016_4_FD_179890 | JGI IMG/M metagenome (GOLD analysis project Ga0233428, IMG submission 179890) | Seawater microbial communities from Saanich Inlet, British Columbia, Canada - SI_118_April2016_120_MG | ecosystem: Environmental > Aquatic > Marine > Inlet | place: Canada: British... | reverse complement strand
TATTGATTCTGGTGCAATGGGGGATAGTTCTAATTGGGTGCAAGGAATTGGAGGTATTGGAAGCACATCTGGAGGATTTCCCGCTGGAACAAAAATGCTTTTTCATCAGACCGCTTCTCCAACTGGATGGACAAAATTAACACAAACGGGTTCAACTCCCGTAAGTTTTGATGACTGTGGCCTAAGAATGGTAACAGGAACAATAACTGATGGAGTTGCCGGTTCAGTAGCATTTGATACTGCGTTTGCTTCACAAACCATTCCGTCACATACTCTAACATCGGCAGAGATACCGGCTCACGTTCACGGTCAAATGGGTACCTCTGATGGCGCACAGGGTCAAAGTGGTGGTGGTTTTACTAATAGAGCGGCCGCGAATGGAGCTGATACAGGATCGACAGGTGGTGGAGGATCTCACGGACATGGAAGTATTGATATGAATGTTAAATATATAGATATGATTGTAGCTTCTAAAGATTAAAAAAATTAAAGCTGGTGATTGAATGGCAGATTATTGTCCACTTATTAAAAAGAAATGCAAAGAGCATGGATGCAAATTTTTCATGCAAGTTTTAGGAAAGAATCCGCAAACTGGACAAGATGTGAGTCAATGGGATTGTGCAATTACTTGGTTGCCAATGTTACTAATTGAGGGATCACAACAAACAAGACAGGCGGGTGCAGCAATTGAAAGTTTTAGAAATGAAGTGGTAAAAACACAAATTTCAATTGATAATACTGTTGACAATTTAATAGCATCGAAAGAATAAAAGGAATAACTCATGACAGCAAATGTAGCATTAACTGATACTTTCGACCAATGGAGGGTTAAAGATAATGAACTTATTATAATGACCCAACCCCAAGGGATGAATAATTTCATTAAGGTATTAGACACAGGAAACTCCACATCAAACACTACAGGGTCTATTCTAACTGCTGGTGGACTAGGAATAGCAAAATCTGTTACAATAGGCGAAAACTTAACAGTACACGGAAACACTGTTATAGATGGAGACACTACTATTAGTGGTAATCTAACATTTGGGGACGCTACTACCGACCAAGTAGTATTTTCTGCGGATATTAATTCAGATATAATACCTAATGCAAATGTAATATTTAATCTCGGTAATACGTCAATGTTTTGGGCCAATACTTGGACGGGACATTTAGGGGCTAAACAAAAATCTGATTCAGGCAAACCGGCTATTACTGTTACGGCATTAGATACCGATGTGGTGGCAGTAGATATTGATGCAACCACTATTACAGCAAATGTATTAGATATTACTGCTGATTCAGTTACTTCTGCCACTGGTATAAAACTTTCGATGGCGGGTCTAACCACTGGAACTATGGTCGATTTAGTTAGTGCAAGCGCTATCACTGGTGTAGGACTTAATGTGGCTTTAGATTCCTTAACTACCGGTAAGGCCGTTAATATTTCGGCTGATGGACTCACAACAGGTTCAGCATTATATGTTGATTCTAATTCTTCTGATACAAGCGCACGTAATTTAGTAAGCATAATTCAGGATAATTCTTCCGCTACGGGTTCAATAGCTCTATATGTGCAACAAGACGGTGTTGCTCCTGTTGGTAAGTTTTCGGGTACTACTGCACTTGTTACGCCAGTAGGAACCACAAATAATAGGGGAACCGCGACACAGGGGGGTATTAGATTTAACTCTGAGCATGCAAATTTTGAAGGGTATAGTGGTGCTAGTTGGCTGAGTCTTGGGGGCATCATTGACGTAGATAGAGATACTAAAATTACAGCAGAAACAAGCGAAGGTGCAGATAATGACGATTTAGATTTTTATACTGCTGGCACTCAACGAATGAAAATAGACCAGGCCGGAGTAGTTACCGTTGGTGTAGACGATACTGGATATGATGTTAAGTTCTTTGGTGCCACTACTGGTAAATATATGTTGTGGGATGAAGACCAAGATAAACTAGTAGTTTCCGGTGACGCTACAATTTCTGGGGATTTAACTATTAACGGTACTACCTCAACCATAAACAGTACTACTTTAACAGTAGACGATAAGAACATAGAAATGGGTTCTGTTGCTAGTCCTTCAGATACTACTGCTGATGGTGGTGGTCTTACATTAAAAGGTGCCACAGATAAAACTATTTTATGGACAAATTCATTAGATTCATGGGTATTTAATCAAGGAATAACAGTTGGTGTAGACGATACTGGATATGATGTTAAATTGTTTGGTGCCACTTCCGGTAAATATACTCTTTGGGATGAAAGTGCAGACACATTATATGTTTCTGGTACATGTTCTGTAACTACCCTGGTTGAAACTTCTACAAGAACAGTTAAAACTAATATTGTTGATATGGGTAATATGTTGCCAGCGGTTATGCAAATGAGGGGGGTGAAATTTGACTATAAAGACGAAACGATGGGAAAAGGTAATTATGGCCTAATTGCTGAAGAAGTAGAAGAAATTTTACCCACACTGGTGTCACATAACGAAAATGGTGATGCTCAAGGTATTCAATATACAAAATTGACTGCTGTTCTTGTAGAGGCAATTAAAGAGCAACAGAGTCAAATAAATGAACTAAAATCTATGATATTAAATTAAGAATAAGTAATGTCTAAAGCCAGTAACAGACCAGTTAGATTACATATATCACAATGGAGTTACAAAATGGAAAACAGATATGATAGATCCGATCAAAACGAAATATCCAAAAGGATAAAATAATTCTATTTTTCTTATTATATAAATAGTATAGAAATATAAATACTTAATATAAGGAGAAATGGAAAGTGGCTTTAACCCTCCAAAAACAAACTGTTAATCTTGTGCTGGACCAAGGTTGCACATTTGAAAAAGTAATTACCGCACAAAACTCTGCCAGTCAGAATGTCGATATCTCTACTGGCACCTGTGCCGCTAAGATGCGTCAATCTTACTACTCATCAAATAATATTACTGTTTTAACAACTGATGTTGCTGGATCAAATGTAACACTTTCATTAACTGCAACTCAAACTGCAAACGTTGCTGCTGGTCAGCATGTATATGATATAATCTATACTCAAAGTGATGGAACAACTATTGAGCGTGTAGTAGGGGGAATTATAACAGTATCTCCGGAAGCAACAAAATGACACAACCTACGACTAGATCAACCTTTAAGGATTATTGTAAACGGAAACTTGGATGGCCTGTAGTAGAATTAAATTTAGCAGACGATCAAATGGAAGATTGTATTGATGATGCTTTACAATTTTTTCAAGAGTATCATTTTGATGCTACAGAGAACACCTATCTAAAACACCAAATAACTTCATCTACTATTAAATTAGATTCTGCTCCAACGGGCACATTTTCTAGTGGCGAGTATTTTACTGGAGGAACTAGCGGAGTTCAGGCTCAAGTATATGAATATCATTCTGCTAATACCACATTACGATTTAAACATCCTAAAGTTAAATCTGGAGGTGACGGTAACACATATTATGCAAATACTACTACTACATTTTCTACGGGAGAAATCCTTACAGGAAACACCTCCGGCACAACAGCCACCGCACACACCACAACAGCTACTACCATAGGTGATTTCGATAATAGATATATTACTATTGCAGACGCAATTATTGGAATAAGGCGTATAGTTTCTTTTTCAGATAATACCAAATCCTCATCTATGTTTTCTGTCAAATACCAGTTTGCATTAAACGAAATGCAAAACTTTGGAGGTGATTTAGCTTCATATGAAATAAAACAAGAATATTTACAATTAATTAATGAAATGTTTACTGGTGCCCCTATGTTTAGGTATAATAGACATGCGGATAAATTATTTTTAGATATTACGTGGGGAGCAGACGCAGATATAGATGATTGGGTAATTGTAGAATGTGATAAAATATTAGACCCTGATACTTATTCTGATATTTGGGGTGATATGTTTCTCAAAAAATATGCTACAGTTTTAATTAAAAAGCAATGGGGACAAAATTTAATAAAAATGGAAGGTTTACAATTACCCGGAGGAGTAACATTAAATGGTCGGCAATTATATGATGATGCTATAACAGAAATTGACAAAATAGAAGAAGAAATGCAGCTCAAGTATGAACTACCAGTAGATCATTTAATAGGATAACATATGGCCACTAATCCTTATTTTAATCATTATGGTAAAAACACATCGGAACAGCGGTTAATAGAAAATCTGATGATAGAGTCTATTCAGACTTATGGAATAGATGTGCAATATTGTCCTAGAACTATTGTTAATGAAGATTTATTATTAGGTGAAGATACTATATCGGCATATAATAGCGCACACACTATTGAAATGTATATAAAATCGGTAGACGGTTTCGAAGGAGATGGTGATTTTGTTTCTAAATTTGGGTTACAAATAAAAGACCAAATTACATTTACGGTAGCTAGACGGAGATGGGCAGAACTAGGGCTTGTCACAGATGGTAGAGATACCGCACCGAAAGAGGGAGATTTAATTTATTTTCCTATGACTGAAGCAGTGTTTCAAGTGTTATTTGTGGAAGACGAATCGGTTTTTTATCAAACTGGCGGATTACAAGTTTTTGATTTGCTCTGTGAAATGTATACCTATTCAGATGAAAAACTCAATACCGGTGTTGATGCGATAGATAAAATAGAAAGACTACAATCATATTCTATTGACTTCACCATGAATACAGGTAATGGAAATTATACTGTAGAGGAAATAGTATATCAAGGAACATCATTAGCCACCGCAACTGTTCAGGGGGAGGTTGCTAATTGGAATGCCACAACTAAAATATTAAATCTTATTAATATGACAGGTAATTTTTCTGGTACATCCAATATTATAGGAGATAGTTCTGGTGCCGATTATTCTATAGATTCATTTGATGCGCAAGTATCTACATCCTCATCTTATGGAGATAATGTGGAAATAGAATCTACTGCTGACGCTATAATAGATTTCACTGAGGGTAACCCGTTTGGAGCTTTATAAATGTTAGGTACAACTTATTACCACCAAACTTTGAGAAAATATGTTGCAGTTTTTGGTACCTTATTTAATGATATTAATATCCAACGCAAAAATTCCGGCGGAGAGGTAGTAGAACAAATTAAAGTCCCGATAGTATATGAAGCTAAAGATAAAATGCGTTTACGTGTGCGAAGGGGATCAAAATCAGACCAAAGTATTTCTACCACTTTACCGAGAATGGGGTTTGATTTAAATGGTATCACATATGATTCTGTTAGAAAACTGAATACTATGGGACAAATATATGCAGCAAATACTGCCACTTCTTCTACTACATTATTAAAACAATATAATCCGGTTCCCTATAACTTTGATTTCACTCTATCTGTAATGGTGGATAATGCAGAAGATGGTGCACAAATTTTCGAACAAATAGTACCATTTTTTACACCCGAATTTAGTGTAAGTGTGTTATTAATCCCGTCAATGAATATAACTACTGATATTTCTATAATATTAAATGATGTGTCGATAGAAGATTCCTATGAGGGTGATTTCACTATGAGGCGTGAAATTATTTGGACTATGAATTTTATGTTAAAGGGTTATATTTATCCTGATGTGAAATCTGGTTCCGTTGTGAAGAAAATATTAGTACACTTGAGGACTCCAGCAGAAAAAGAAATAGAACCTCCAGAATACATTATACTCGAAGATAGCACAAACTTTAGTCAAAATCATTTACTGTTGGATGCTGATGCTGGTTCTCCTGATGCTACTGGTGTTATGAAAATTTTAAGTGAAAATAGCAGTACCGCTTCTATGGCAGGTATTAAAACAAGAATTACTACTATTCCTGGTGCTACTGATGTTGTTGCGAGTGATGATTTTGGATATTCTCAGACATTTGAGCATTTTGATGATACAATAGATAATAATCCTATTACAGGATTAGATGTTAATTTATAATGATGGAAAAATATAATGACAAACGACACAGACGGAAGAATTGATGAAATCCTTGAGATAACTAGTTTGGTTCCCACCACTGAATTGAGACCCGTACCTACCCCTAGAGTAATTCCTCAATCTACAAGTAAAGATGATGAAACTGATTATGAGTATGCGAGAGAAAATTACTACAACCTCATTGAGAGAAATCAAGATGCCGTAGAAGAAATGTTAGAAATTGCTAAGCAATCTGAACATCCACGTGCTTTTGAAGTTGTTGGTCAATTAATCAAATCAGGCCTTGATGCCAATAAAGAATTGATGAGTTTACATAAAACAAAAAAAGAATTATCAGTAGAGAAAAATGGGGCCACAACATTAGTAAATAACGCAGTATTCGTGGGTTCAACTGCTGAATTACAAAAATTATTAAAAAGTGAACGGAAATAATGGCCAGTGAAATATATCTCGGTAATCCTAATCTCAAAAATGTAGGACAAACAATAGAATGGACGGAGGAATCTTTACAAGAATATATGAAATGTAAAGAGAGTCCGGAATATTTTATTAAAAATTACGTACAAATAGTACATGTGGATAAGGGTTTGGTGCCTTTTGATTTGTATCCGTTTCAGGAAGAAATGATACGAACGTTTCACGATAAAAGATTTGTAATTTGTAAAATGCCCAGACAGACTGGCAAATCGACCACTATCATCAGTTTTCTGCTTCACTACATCCTTTTCAACGATAGCGTGAGTATTGCTATACTGGCCAATAAAGGTTCCACAGCAAGAGAACTACTTTCCAGATTACAACTCGCATACGAACATTTACCTAAATGGTTACAGCAAGGTGTCGTGATCTGGAACAAGGGTAACATAGAACTTGAGAACGGATCCAAAGCTATAGCAGCGGCAACTTCGTCTTCTGCTGTTCGTGGTTCAAGTATGAATATTATTTTTCTTGATGAATTTGCGCACGTACCACAGAATATTGCCGAATCTTTTTTTACTTCAGTTTATCCCACGATTTCCTCTGGTGAGACCACAAAGGTCTTTATTGTTTCTACTCCACTGGGACTAAATCTGTTTTATAAAATGTGGATAGAAGCAGAAGAAGGTAGAAGTGATTATACACCAATAGAAGTTCATTGGACAGATGTTCCTGGTAGAGATGAAAAATGGAAAAAAGAGACTATACGGAACACAAGCGAAATTCAGTTCTCACAGGAATTTGAAACGGAATTCATAGGTTCCACTTATACTTTAATATCACCGTCCAAACTTAGAACATTAGTATTCAAAAATCCCATACACAATAATAATAATTTAGCTGTCTATGAGGAACCTGTTAAAAATCACATATACGCTTTAGTGGCAGATACTGCACAAGGGAAAGGTGCAGATTATTCTGCCTTCTCTGTGTTTGATGTTACTGAAATACCCTACAAACAAGTGGCCGTATTCAGAGATAATACTATTTCCCCCATGCTTTATCCTAATGTGATTTATAATGTAGGAAACAAATATAACACTGCCCATGTGTTAATAGAAGTTAATGATATTGGTTCACAAGTGGCAGATACATTGCATTTTGATTTAGAGTATGAAAACATAATGATTATTACAATGAGAGGAAGAGCAGGACAACAGATTGGTGGCGGGTTTGCGAAAAACGTGCAACTTGGTCTAAGAACTAGTAAACAGGTTAAACGTATTGGGTGTGCCGCATTAAAGGATTTAATAGAACAAGAACAGCTTATTATATTTGATTTTGAAACTATTAAAGAACTTACTACTTTTGCTTTACGAAATAACACATATCAAGCAGAAGAGGGCGCGCATGATGATATTGCCATGACATTAGTAATATTTTCTTGGCTGGTTCAACAGAGATATTTTAAAGAACTAACAAATATGGATATAAGAAAAAAAATGTGGGAAGACCAAATGGAAACACTAGAACAAGATATGCTGCCGTTTGGTGTAATAGATGATGGACTAGAAGAAGAAACTTTTGTGGATGACCAGGGCCAACAATGGAATGTAGTAGATGATTCTAAGAGATTATATTACTAAATGGATCTATATCAGCAAAATTAACTTCTGTTGGAGGATTGTTAATTTCTGAAATCAATTCTTCAATTTTATTAACTAAATCCGGCCGTTCTTTTTTTAATCTATTTAAAAAACTGATAGAACCTGATGCTAATTGTTCCGGTCTAATTGTCAATCGTTTACTTATTCTTCTTTTGTCTGATAGTTCAAGGTGTTCCGGATTTACGCACGAGGGATTAAAACATGTTTGAGTAACAACTTCGTGTTCGGCAACTTGCCCCCGAAACATCATAAAGGCACATCTACTTGCTGGAATTGTTTTACCTAAAACTGAAAACATGCCATGTCCTGTCTGGTTTTTAGAAGCTAACCAAATGTGACACTTAGTATGATTTTCAGAACGATCTATTTTTTTAATGAAGCGTTCTCTTGTTTTAGTGGCATCTATTATTTTATCTTTGGACATGTGACCTCTTTTTATATATTTATGATAACACTAATTATTTATAGTTTTAGAGAACTGTAAAAATATAAATAGATGTAATATGGTAGAAAAAACCATAATTTAATTAAACTAAAATCTTTCAACACAAATAATATAGGAGAGATGAGATGCCTTTTACAATTAGTCCAGGCGTTATTACTAAAGAAATAGATTTAACTACTGTTGTACCTGAAGTATCTATGACAGAAGGTGGTATAGCCGGACCTTTTAGGTGGGGACCAGCTTATGATAGAACTATTGTTTCGAGTGAAGCGGAGTTATCAAATATCTTTGGGAAGCCTGACACAGCTACATATAAAACGTTTTTCACAGCAGCAAGCTATCTGGCTTACTCAGGAAATCTTAAAGTAGTCCGCACACCCAACACAGCAGATGCCAAAAATGCCACAATGGATTCTGCCAATGTAGTATATATTGCCAATGACGAAGACTATGAAAATACATATGATCCGGATATGGGTGGAAGTCAAAGTAGTGATTTCGGTCCTTTCATAGCAAAATATCCAGGAGATCTAGGAAATAGTCTTAGAGTTTCTATGTGTGGTGCAGCTAAAGCAAACACAAATTCAGATGGGACCCTTAACAGTAATACCGACATTTTATTAAACGGAACTTCTGCATGGGAACAATCTACCGGAATACTTTCCGGCACATCTTCAGTATATCAAACTGAATTGAGCGTTGGGGATGTAATTTTTCTAGGTTCACAATATTTGGTTATTCTTTCTGTTACCAGTAATACTGTTGCTGCGGCAGGGAGCACTTCGGTTTCTGATATTGGAGCAAGCACAGCTGTACGTAAAATGAGGTCTGGATTTTCTGAACCGGCCACTCAAATGATAGGCACTATAACTGTTACTGCTAATGGAACAACTATGTCAGGAACAAGTACACAATTTTCCACACAAGTTAATGTAGGGGATTTAATTACATTATCCGGTAGTGGAGAAGAGAGAAAAGTAGTAACTGTTGCAAATAATACATCCTTGATCGTTACGGAGCCGTTTGTGACATCTCAATCAGCAAATACATGGTCACGACGATGGGAATATTCTGATTCTTTTGATGATGCGCCTACAACCACAGCACATGTAGCACGCAATAATGGTTCTCAGGACGAAGTCCATGTAGTGATTGTGGACGAAGATGGAGATTTTGCTGGAGCAAATAATACAGTATTAGAAACATATGCCGGTGGATCAGTTTCTTCGGGAGCTAAAGGAGAAGACGGACAAAGTATTTACTACAAAGACCTCGTAAATAGAGGTTCATCATACGTTCGTTGGATGGATCATCACAGTGATGGAGATGCTGATGCGGCATTAGGGACCACAGCTTGGGGTGGAATATCTACCGGTAACTTTAATGCCAAAGGTATTATAGTTACAGGAAGTTTAACTGGTGGAAGTGCCGGTTCTGCTTCTACTGATGGTAATATACAAACAGGATTAGATGAATTTAAAAATACAGAAGAAGTAGATGTGACGTTGTTGATGACAGCGGACGCCAGCGCAGCAACTGCGATTTATGCAATCAATAATATTGCCGAATATCGTAAAGATTGTGTGGCATTTATTTCTCCAACACAAGCAAATGTTGTTAATAATGCAGGTAATGAAATACAAGACATTAAATCTTTCAGAGATTCTATGCCAAGTTCTTCTTATGCAGTATTAGATTCGGGTTGGAAATATATGTATGATAAATATAATGATGTTTATAGATATATTCCGTTGAATGGTGATATAGCCGGATGTTGTGCTTTTACAGATGAAACTAGAGACCCTTTTTGGTCACCAGCAGGATCAGTAAGAGGAAACATCAGAAATGCTATTAAGTTACCTTTTAATCCAAATAAAACCCAGAGAGATGCACTCTATAAAAAAGGTATTAACCCTGTAGTGGGTATGCCGGGACAAGGCATTCTTCTTTTTGGTGATAAGACATTGTTGGCTAAACCTAGTGCATTTGATCGCATTAATGTTCGTAGATTATTCATTCTTTTAGAAAAATCTATTGCTAATATGTCTAAATCATTCTTGTTTGAATTCAATGATGCATTTACTCGTTCGAGATTTGTCTCAACTGTAGAGCCTTTTTTGAGAGATGTTCAAGGGAGAGGTGGAATACAAGATTTTGCTGTTGTATGTGACGAAAGTAACAATACAGGTGAGGTCGTAGATAGAAATGAATTTCGTGGGGATATTTATGTTAAACCCGCACGGTCAATTAACTTTATTCAATTACAGTTTGTAGCAGTACGTTCTGGAGTAGAATTTAGTGAAATTACTGGCGGATAATACAAATACATAAGAAAAATAGTCATATAAATATAATAAATAGGGAATAGACGGTGACTTGAAATACTCGTTCCCTATTTATTTCAACACAGTCATCGGAGAAAAACAAAATGGCATTTGATATAAACACATTCACGTCAAATTTAGTTGGCGGTGGAGCATTATCGTCTTTATTTGAAGTGACAATAACAGGTAAAGGTCTTAAAGGTTCAGAGGATAAATTTCAATATTTATGTAAAGCAGCATCTCTTCCATCATCAACAATCACTACTTCTAGTGTTACTTATATGGGTCGACCTATTACCATACCCGGCAATAGAGACGCACAACAATGGACTAATACCATTTATAATGATGAGGACATGTCGGTCCGTAATTATTTAGAAAGTTGGATGGAAACCCTGAACTCACATTCTGGCAATGTCAGGGGCAGTAGTATGTCTAAAATAAATTCATATACTGGGACTCTAACTGTCTCACAATTAGCTAAAGAAGGCGGAGGCGTATTGAAAGTATATAAGTTTCAGAATGCATGGCCATCTTCTGTAGCAGAAGTTACATTAGATTGGGAAACAAATGAAATACAAACATTTGATGTGACCTGGGAATTTTCACACTGGACTTCTGATAGTTCAGGTATAGTATAATTAATGGAATATATATATGGCGATTAAATTATTTGGCTTCACTATAGGTAGAAAAGACGAAGAACTTAAAAAATCTTTTACTCTACCTGAAGTTGAAGACGGGGCATTAGAGGCAGGGCCTTCGGGGGGCGCTTATGGCACATACGTAGACCTAGAAGGTGCCACTAAAAATGAACAAGAAATGATATTAAAATATCGTGATATGGCAACGTTCCCTGAATGTGATCAAGCAATAGATGATGTTGTGAATGAAACAATTGTTGCTAACAGGGAAATGGCTCCTGTTAGTATAAGTTTAGAAAAATCACTACTTTCAGATAGTATTAAAGATGATATTAAAAAAGAATTTAGTGAAATAATGCGATTGTTGGATTTTAGGAAAACAGGTTATGATTTATTTAGAAAATGGTATGTTGACGGAAGATTATATTTTCATATTATTATTGATATAAAAAATACTAAACGCGGAATATTAGAATTACGATTTATTGATCCATTAAAAATCAAAAAAGTAAGGCAACCCAAAATAATAGAAGGTTACTCTGGTCAAGAAATAGATACAACTAATTTTCAAGAATATTATATATTTAATGATAGAGGAATTTCGGACCAGGCAGGCGGTGAATCAATACAAATATCTAATGATTCTATTGCTTATGTGCATTCTGGTATATTAACACCTGATAGGAAAATGGTATTGGGCCATTTACACAAAGCAATTAAACCTCTCAACCAACTTCGAATGATAGAAGATGCGGTAGTAATATACCGTATTTCGAGAGCACCTGAACGTAGAATTTTTTATATTGATGTAGGTAATTTACCTAAAGTGAAAGCGGAACAGTATCTACGGGATATCATGAACAAATATAAGAATAAATTAGTTTATGATTCTCAAACCGGTGAAGTTAAAGACGACCGAAAACATATGAGTATGTTAGAAGATTACTGGCTTCCGAGACGAGAAGGTGGCAGAGGTACTGAAATATCTACTTTACCGGGCGGCGAAAATTTAGGCGAGTTAGATGATGTGGAATATTTCAAATCTAAATTATATAAAGCATTAAATGTTCCACCATCAAGATTAGAGCAAGATTCAGGTTTTATATTAGGTAGAGCAGAAGAAATTTCAAGAGATGAAGTGAAATTTACCAGATTTGTTGAACGGTTGCGAGCAAGATTTAATTTATTATTTGATGATGTTTTAGAAAAACAACTATTACTTAAGGGTATCATTTCTCGTCAGGACTGGACTAGCATAAAACATAATATTGTTTATGAATGGCAAACTGATTCACATTTTGCTGAATTAAAAAATGCACAAATGATGAAAGAACGTCTCGGTATTTTAGTTAATGATATGGGGTATAGAGATGAAGTTGTAGGTAAATATTTTTCTATGGAATATGTTAATAAAAATATCCTCAAATTAACACAAGAGGAAATCGATGATATACAAAAACAAATAGAAAAAGAAAAAGGTGGAGAGGGTACAGAGGGTGAAGAAGAAAATCAATGGGATGAATACGATCCTACTGATGGTAAACTCGATTTAAAAGTCATTAGTGGTTAAAAAGTTTATAAATAGTATAAATATAATAAAACAGGAGTAACTATGTCGGAAACATCTACAATTGATAATATCGTGTCAATGTCAATTAATGGGGATGCAGCAGAGGTTAAATCAGCAATTACTGATGCACTTCAACAAAAAATTATGATTGCTTTAGAGAACAAAAAACAAGATGTTGCTAGTTCGTTCTTAACTAAAAAAGAAGACGAGGAAGTAGAAAATGGCTGATGCAGTAACAAGTCAAAAATTAATAGATACTGAACGAAGAGTAATTTACAAATTTACAAATATTTCAGATGGTACGGGCGAATCTAACGTTAAGAAAATTGATGCGTCTCAACTTAGTTGGGCAAAACACACAATTACTTTGTCTGCTGCATCAACAGAAAAATTTAAAATAGGTGAAGTATTAACAACAGGAGGAGCCGAAACATTTGTTGTTACTGGATTTACAGCGGGTGCCTCTATTGTTGAAGTTGTTGGATGGGATAGTTCAAATAAAAAAGCAACATCAATTGATACTGGTATGTCTAATGGAGATGCGATTGTTGGGGGTGTGTCGGGTTCACATACAGAAACCGTAGCAAACAGTGGAAGTTTTACGGAATTAGATCACGAACTTTTAATTACCAAAATTCAATGGATATGTAATGGAATGTCTGTAATTGTTGAGTGGGACGGATCTTCTACTGAATCTGTTGTAGCTCAATTGTCTGGTAATGGGATCCTCAATATGCCTGGAACAGAATGGCCGGGGATACCAAACAATGCAACTGGTGATACAGCTGGAGTTTTGGGTGATATCCAATTCACAACAATAGGACACACATCAGGTGATTCTTATACAATTATAGTGGAATGTAAGAAACAAGCACCAGGATATGATATGCCTGCTTACGAAGAAAATACTACTTTAGGTTTCCCGGTTGATTTCATACTAGGTAACTACCCATAATAGGAGAAAAATGAAACTCATTTGCGAACAATTAGAAGATGTAGAATTTATATGTGAGGAAACCAAAACAGGTAAAAATTATTTCATTGAAGGCGTATTCATGCAAGCTAATGTGAAAAACCGTAACGGTAGATTATATCCTAAAGACCTTCTGAAAAGAGAAATTACACGGTATGAACAAAATTACATTAAACAATCAAGGGCGTTTGGTGAATTAGGTCACCCAGAAGGCCCTACCGTAAATTTAGAACGTGTTTCTCACATGATCCAAAAAATTACAGAGGATGATGATAATTTTATTGGTAGAGCAAAAATTATGGATACTCCATACGGAAAAATAGTAAAAAACTTAATTGATGAGGGTGCTCGTTTGGGTGTATCATCAAGAGGTATGGGATCATTGAAACCTATTGGACGCAATGTTCAACAGGTACAAGATGATTTTTATCTCGCTACTGCTGCAGATATTGTGGCCGACCCTTCTGCTCCTGCTGCCTTCGTTAATGGTATTATGGAAGGAAAAGAATGGTCTTGGAACAACGGAATTCTCGATGAGCAAGAAATTGCTAGAATCGAAAAAACTATCAAAACTACTAACAGAAAATCTTTAGAAAAAGCTAAAATTAAGGCTTTTGAAGATTTAATGTCTAAGTTTTGATTTTACTAAATATAATAACAACTAGACACAATTTAATTAATACAGGAGATTTAAATGTCTGAAGAAATTTTGACCAAAGAGTCTGAGGAAATAACAGAAGAAGAGCTGGCTGAAAAGCGGAGAACTGCTACTGAACAGGATTCTTCAGATGAAGAAGAGGATGAAGAAGAAGTAGAAGAAAGTAAATCTACTAAAGCATCAGTTAAAAAAGAAGATGAGGATGATGCTGAGGATGACACCGAAGATGATACTGAGGATGATGAAATTGAGGAGGAAGTAAAACTTATCATTCCTAAAACTAAAAATGGAATGTTAAAGGCTGTTTACGAAAAACTTAATGGTCTTAAAAAGGGTGAACTAGCTTCTCAGTATGAAACAATCCTAAAAGCCACAGAAATTATTGCTGAAGAGGATGAGGAAGAAGAGGATGAGGAAGAAAAAACTGAATCTAAACGCACTAAAGCCGCACTTAAAGTGGAAGACATTACAATTGATGTTAAAGACGATATTGATGCTTTGGTTCAAGGTGAAGATGATCTAACAGAAGAATTCAAGAAAAAGGCTTCTACCATTTTCGAAGCTGCTGTTCAGGCAAAAGTTGTTGAAGAAGTCAACAAGAAAATGGACGAACTTGAAACTCAACTCCAAACAGAACAAAACACTCAAAGTGATGAATTCCGATCAGAACTTTCAGATAAAGTTGATGGTTATCTTACTTATGTTGTAGAAGAATGGATGAAAGAAAATGAATTGGCAATCGAAAAAGGAATTCGTGCCGAATTGGTTGAAGATTTTATGTCCGGACTCAAAACACTCTTCACGGAACATTATATTGATCTTCCAGAAGAAAAAGTAGACATGGTTGATGATCTATTCAGTAAAGTTGAAGATTTAGAAACAACTTTAGATGAAGAAATCAATCGTGGAGTGGAATTACAAAAAGAGTTATCACGTTTCAAAAAAGATGATGTTGTCCGCAGTATAACTAAAGACCTAGCTGATACGGATTCTGAAAAAATCTCTAAATTAGCAGAGGGTATAGAATTTGAAGATGCAGAACAATATACTGAAAAGTTAAATGTATTAAAGGAAAATTATTTCCCAAAAGGAGATATAGTATCCTCAGAAATCACTGAAGCAGATGAGTCATTAGAAATTCAAGATGATAAACCACTCGAACAAATAGATGAGTCTATGCAACATTATACATCGGCGATTAAACGCTATCACAATTAATTTTTAATTTTTATAGGAGAAAAATATGTATTTATCCGAAGACCTACAAAAAAAGTGGGGGCCGGTCCTAGAACATGCTGATCTACCAAAGATCAAAAACAACTATCGTAAAGCGGTAACTGCTGTTCTTTTGGAAAACCAAGAAATTGCAATGAGAGAGCAGTCCAATCAAGATAATGGAATGTTCGGAAATGTGTCAGAAGCGGCTCACGCTAACGCAACAGGTGCAAACATCCAGTATGTTGACCCAGTTTTGATTTCATTAGTTCGTAGATCAATGCCTAATCTTATTGCTTATGATGTTTGTGGTGTTCAACCAATGACAGGTCCAACAGGACTTATCTTTGCAATGAAGTCCCATTATAGCACACAAACAGGAACTGAAGCTGGATTCAATGAAGCTGATACTTCCTTTTCAGGTACTGGAACACATTCTGCTAATACTAACCCGGCAGATACTACCATGACAAGTGGTACAGGAACAACTACACAAATTTCAGAAGAATTAGGTTCCAATACTACAAACCAATTCAGTGAAATGGCATTTGCAATCGACAAAGTAACTGTTACTGCCAAGTCGAGAGCATTGAAAGCCGAGTATACAATGGAATTGGCACAAGACCTTAAAGCAGTACACGGACTTGATGCTGAAACAGAATTGTCAAATATTCTTTCTACTGAAATCTTAGCAGAAATCAATAGAGAAGTATTGAGAACAATTTATACTAGCGCCAAGCCTGGTGCACAACACAATGTTGCCACTGCAGGAACTTTCGATCTTGATACGGATTCAAATGGACGTTGGTCTGTTGAGAAATTCAAGGGTTTGATGTTCCAGATTGAACGTGAAGCAAACGCAATTGCTAAAGATACACGAAGAGGAAAAGGTAATATTCTTATTACTTCTTCAGATGTGGCTTCAGCATTGGCAATGGCTGGTCAATTAGCTCAACCTGATCTAGGAAATAATCTTTCCGTAGATGATACGGGTGCTACAATGGTGGGAACACTTAATGGTAGATTTAAAGTTTTCGTTGATCCTTACGCAACTTCTTCTATAACCAATTATTTCACAGTTGGATACAAAGGTTCTTCAGCTTATGATGCTGGACTTTTCTATTGTCCTTACGTTCCACTTCAAATGGTTCGTGCAGTTGGCGAGAATTCTTTCCAACCTAAGATCGGATTCAAAACACGTTATGGTTTAGTATCTAATCCATTCGCGAATGATTCTGGTACTCCGGGTGCAATTACGGCTAATCTTAACCGTTATTACAGACATGTGATTGTTGATAACTTGATGTAATTTACATTAAGAATGTGAATTAAAAGGGGTACATTCATTGTACCCCTTTTTTTATGCTTACTAAATAGTTGTAAGAACTTTTAACTTTCATGTGGCGTTACTATGACTAGATTATCAGAACAAATAAAAAATATAAATCCTTTATCAGATGTACAGTTTAAATTTGAAATTGGAGCATTACCTAATACTACATTTTTTATACAAACCGTAAATTTACCTGGAATAACATTAGAAGCACAGTCTATAGGTGTACCATTAAAAACAGGATTTACCCGCATGACGGGAATAATAGAATATGAGCAGTTAAATGTGGGGTTTCTTATAGATGAATATTTAAAAAATTGGCAAGAAGTGTTTGAATGGATGAAAGGATCACCCTCTTACACCTCCGCGGTATTAACTATTCTCAGTAGTTCTATGAATCCTACTATGGAAATACATTTTAATGAAATTTTTCCTATATCATTATCGGAAATACCGTTTGATAGTACGACAACAGAACCTACATACCAAATAGCCACAATTACATTTAATTACACAGATTATATTATTAAAAACTTACTGAATAATTGATAAATGAAATTTGAAGAAATACAAAAATTATGGTCTAGTGATTGTAATATTGATGAAACAGAACTATCTCAGGAATCCGTCAAAATACCCCAATTACATAATAAATATTTGATATTATATTCTGATGAACGTTTACGTTTAAAAACTTCTCGTTTTGAACTATATAAACTCATAAAACTGAAAAAAGAGTATTATAGTGGCAGGATGACACAGGAGGAGCTTGAGGCGTATGATTGGGAACCTTTTGAATTTAAACTACTCAAAGCAGATGTAGAACAGCATATTGATGCAGATGATGATATTGTTACTATAAAAAAGTCTCTTGCCTTACAAGAAGAGAAGGTAGATTACCTAGAAGCTATCGTAAAAAGTTTAACAACTAGAGGGTTTTTAATAAAAAATGCAATTGACTGGAAACGATTTACAGAAGGACACTGATAGTATATTCATATCTAAAATAAATGAAGTACATTTAAAAATAAATTGTGAACCTTCAATAGCACAAGAATTATGTGATTACTTCACATTCTATGTCCCAGGATATACATTTATTCCAGCTTATCGTAATAAAATATGGGACGGTAAGATTAGGCTTTTTAATATTCACAATAGATATTTGTATTGTGGTTTATTGGAATATGTTTTTATATTTGCCGAGAAAAGATGTTATGAAGTAGTTCCTGATGGTGATTGGTGGAAGCCAATTAAGATAGAAAAAGACACCGCCTTTGTACCAGATTTAAACCTACCATTTAAACCACGAGACTATCAACTTGCTGCATTTTATCATGCTTTATCCTATCAAAAAGCTATTCTACTTTCCCCGACTGGGAGCGGTAAATCGTTAATCATATATTTAATTATACGTGCCTTAAATACTAAGACCCTTATAATTGTGCCCACCACCTCCCTCGTTAATCAATTATATAATGATTTCAAAGAATATGGATGGAACTCTGACGAACATTGCCACATGGTTTATGCGGGTCAGGACAAAGTATCCGACAAACAAGTAGTTATTAGTACTTGGCAATCTCAATTTAGGCTCGGTAAGAATATATTTGAGCAATATAAATTGGTGATAGGAGATGAGTGTCACGGTTTTAAGAGTAAATCACTAGCTTCTATCATGACTAAATGTGTGAATGCAAAATATCGAATAGGAACAACAGGAACCTTAGATGGGACTCAAACTCATAAATTGGTCCTTGAGGGATTGTTCGGTAGAGTATATAAAGCTATAACTACTAAACAATTAATAGACAAGAAAGAATTATCTTCTTTTAGTATAAAAATTATAATACTAAAATATCCACAAGAAGTAGCACAACACATAAGAGGTAGCAATTATCAGGAAGAGATAGAGTTTTTGGTGGAAAATGAAGATAGAAATAACTATATAAAAAACTTAACCTTAACATTAAAAGGTAACACCTTAGTATTGTTTAGGTTGGTTGAAAAACACGGTAAAATTCTATATGATTTAATTAAAGACAATATAGACACAGATAAACGTAAGTTGTTCTTTGTATATGGGGGAACCACCACAGAGACCAGAGAAGAGATTAGATCAATTACCGAGAAAGAAAAAGATGCAATAATAGTAGCCTCTTACGGTGTGTTTTCTCAGGGAATTAATATCAAAAATCTTCACAATATAGTTTTTGCTAGTCCTAGTAAATCTCGTATTAGAAACCTACAATCTATAGGTAGGGGTTTAAGGGTATCAGACAATAAGGTAGAAACAGTTCTGTATGATATAGCAGATGATTTATGTTGGAAGAGTAGAAAGAATTATACATACCAGCATTTAGAGGAAAGGATTAAAATATATGAAGAAGAGTCATTTTCTTATAAAATCTATAACATACCGTTAATTAAAGGCTAATATGACCTTTTCGGTTAGACACCTTTATTATAACATCATATTTTGAATTGTCAAGCCCCATATTACTTGACTTATCTCTACTATATGATATAATAATATCAGTATGAAATAGTATATTATAACTGGAGAAAAAATGGCTAAACGTAAAAAAGTTATTAAAGAGCATTATGTAGATAATGCAAAATTTTTAGAAGAGATGATTATTTATAAAAAAGAATATGATGAGTCAATAGAAAACAATAAAGACCTTCCTATAATTTCAGAATACTTAGGTTCGGTATTTCTTAAAATAGCACAGAGATTATCATTCAGACCAAATTTTATAAACTATACGTTTAAGAATGATATGATTTCCGACGGTATAGAAAACTGCTTACACTACTTACATAATTTTAATCCAGAAAAATCTAATAATCCGTTTGCGTATTTTACCCAAATAATTTATTATGCTTTTATTCGCAGGATTCAAAAAGAAAAGAAGCAGTTGTATATAAAATATAAAAGTATGCAGAGTTATGATACATCTCCTGAATATATGGACTATGAACAATCTGATAATATAGTTGAAAATTCTATGAGCGATTATAGAAATTCAGACTTTAAAGTGATGGTGGATGAATTTGTTGAAAACTTTGAACAAAGTAGAAAAAAGAAAATAGTAAAAAAAGAAAAATCTAAATTAGAATTATTTATGGGTGTGTCTGCATGAAGTTGGCTATTATTACGGACACTCATTGGGGGGCAAGAGGCGACTCTCAGATTTTTCTTGATTATTTCAAGAAATTCTATGACAATGTGTTTTTTCCATATTTAGACAAACATGATATTAAAACTTGCATTCATTTAGGTGATGTAGTAGACCGCAGAAAATATATTAATTTTAAAATATTAAATGATCTAAGAACGAATTTTATTGAACGTCTTTGGAAAAAAGGTATTGATACCCATATTATAATAGGTAATCACGACACATTCTATAAAAATACTAATAATTTAAATTCATTAGAGGAAATGTTTACGACAAGTGAGGGTATACAAGAACCTTGGATATATTCTCGACCCACAGAAGTTGATTTTGATGGATTGAGTGTATTGATGATGCCCTGGATGTGCGAAGAAAATTATGAAGAATGTTTACTTTCTATAGAAAAAACCAAATCTCAAATACTTATGGGTCATTTAGAAGTTAAGGGATTTGAACATCAAATCGGCTCTTGGAGTATTAAAGGAACAGAGCCAGCAATTTTTGATAAATTTGATATGGCCATGAGTGGACATTTTCATCACAAATCAGACAACGGTACTATTTTTTATTTAGGTAATCCATATGAAATAACTTGGAGTGATTATAAGGATCCACGGGGCTTTCATGTTTTTGATACATCCTCACGGACGCTGGAATTTATACAAAATCCGTATAGAATGTTTCGTAAATTTTATTATGATGACAGCAAAACGACCCTTGAAACTTTAATGGAAAAAGATTATAGTGAATATAAAAATTCTTATGTAAAAGTGATAGTCCAAAAGAAAACGAACCCGTTTTGGTTTGATACTGTATTGGATAAATTATATGCAGAAGATGTAGCAAATTTGGTGATAATTGAAGATTTTTCGAACCTAGAATTACAGGGGGATGACATCATAGATGAAGCAGAAGACACTTTAACTATTTTAAGTAAATACGTGAACTCTTTAAATATGAATAATAAAACAGAATTAAACACTTTAATGAGAGATTTATATAACGAAGCTCTTATGGTGGGCACATTATAGAGACGAGCCTTGATAAATTTTAAAATTATTAGATGGAAGAACCTTTTAAGTACAGGTAATCAATTCACGGAGGTGCAATTAGATAAAAGTCCCACAACCTTAATTTTGGGAAAAAATGGATCAGGAAAATCGACTATTTTAGATGCGCTATGTTTTGGGTTATTCGGTAAACCCTTTAGGAGAATTAATAAAACTCAACTGATTAATACTATTAATAATGGGGGACTATTAGTAGAGGTTGAATTTGAGTTAGGAAATAAAAACTATAAAATAAGACGTGGTATCAAAAAGAATATTTTTGAAATCTTCGTAGACGGTAATCGATTGGATCAAGTTGCTAGGTCCACAGATCAACAAGAATATCTCGAAAAAACAATCCTCAAATTAACATATAAATCCTTTACCCAAATTGTTATATTAGGCTCTTCATCTTTTGTGCCATTTATGCAATTAAAGCCAATAGACCGTAGAACCATTATTGAGGATTTATTAGATATTCAAATATTCTCTGTAATGAACACCTTATTGAAGAATAAAATATCTGAAAATAAAGAGGACGGTATTTCAATTGAAATAGAACGTAAATTAGTTAGTGGTAATATTGAAACCTCGAATGAATTAATTGAAAATTTAAATAAAACCAAAACAAACCAAATTCAAAAAAACAACCAGGATATTATTAAAAATGAAACAGAACGGGATAGGTTAAAAGATATTATTGATAATCTTTCAAATACAATATCGAAAGATAAATCGACCAAAATACTTGAGGAGTTGAGGGGGTTTCAAACTAATATTGAACGAAAAATGTTGGTCTCTGAAGGTGAAATAGAATTTTACGAACAAAATGATATTTGTTCTACATGTCACCAAGATTTGAAAGAAGATCATAAAACTAAAATGATAACTGAACACCACGCGAGTTTACATGAAAGAAGTGCGGCATTATTGAAATTAGGAAACAAAATACATGAAACAGAAGAACAATTAAATGATGTTAGAAAAATACAAACAATAATTACCGCACACCAAAACCAAATACAATCTATTTTTGGTTATATTACAAAACTAAAAGAACAGATCACAGAAATAGGGAAACGAGACGGTGATATCGATCAGAAAATAGAAAAATTAAAAGCACTTGAATCCGACTTAAAATTGTGTATACAGGAACAGGAAAAAATATCTATACAAAAACAATTATATGAAACCGCTTTTATATTATTAAAAGATGGAGGAATAAAAACTCGTATTATTAAGCAATATCTTCCTATAATGAATAAGTTGATAAATAAATACCTAGCTTCAATGGATTTTTTCGTGTCATTTAATTTAGATGAAAAATTTGAAGAAATAATTAAATCACGTCACAGAGATGAATTTACTTATGATTCGTTTAGTGAAGGCGAGAAGATGAGAATTGATTTAGCACTTCTTTTCACTTGGCGAACAATTGCAAAGATGAAAAATAGTGTAAACACCAATCTTCTGATTTTGGATGAAGTGTTTGATAGTTCATTAGATGTTGACGGTACAGAAGAATTTTTAAAAATATTAAATAAGTTGACAGGAAAGCAAAACGTGTTTATTATCAGTCATAAAGGTGATGTTCTTTATGATAAGTTTGATAATGTTATAAAATTCTCTAAGGAAAAGAATTTTTCAAAGATTATATAGTTTGTATTTTATATAAATATAAACACATACATAACATTATTCAGTAAGGACATTTATGGTAACACTTCTTCGTTGGTGGTTAATTTTTTCATTAATGGTTGTCGGTACAAGTATTAGTGTATATTTCGGTATACATATACAATTATATAATTCCGATGTTACTCATCTCAGTTTTTTCATCTTAGCAATAACATTAGTTACTTCGTTGTGGATAGGTGTTAAAACATATCAATTCAACATTAAAAGAGATTTTTCATATTCCATAGAAGTTGGATGGTTTATTGCCGAAGCGTGTCTTGTACTTGGAATGATCGGTACTGTTACAGGGTTTCTTTTAATGTTAGGTACAGCTTTTGCTAATATTGATGTTACCAACTCATTAACACTTCAACAAGCTCTTTCCGACATGGCGATTGGGATGAGCACTGCGCTTTGGACTACTCTCGTAGGTCTAATCTGTTCTTTGATACTAAAAG
>Ga0233428_1001597_pt1 | contig 23680 bp, 22 predicted proteins | sample SI_118_April2016_4_FD_179890 | JGI IMG/M metagenome (GOLD analysis project Ga0233428, IMG submission 179890) | Seawater microbial communities from Saanich Inlet, British Columbia, Canada - SI_118_April2016_120_MG | ecosystem: Environmental > Aquatic > Marine > Inlet | place: Canada: British... | reverse complement strand
CCCGGGCCTACCCATTCCCGGTCATTGAGATTCTGCCCCCCCTTAATCTGCTCCCGGCCACCCAACAGTTTCAGCGACTTGAGCAGATCGATATTCTCATTTTCATCAGTGCCAATGCGGCACGAATTGGTCTACAGTGGATCAATGAGCAGACTGTACTGCCCGACTCCATTGCGATTGCTGCAGTGGGGCAGGCCACCTCACGTGCCCTGCAACAGCTGGGGGTCTCTGTAGATATCCTCCCAACAGAACGTTTTGATAGTGAAGGGCTGCTCGATACACCCCAGCTTCGTACAGTAGAGGGGAAAAAAATTCTAATTGTCCGTGGTGAGGGGGGGCGTGAGCTACTCGCCTCCCGGCTTCGTGAGCGAGGAGCAACCGTTGACTATGCCGAGACCTATCGCCGCACGCTACCAGAAACTGACCCCGCACCCATCCTGCGAGCCTGGCAACAGAAACAGATTGATGCGGCTATTGTCACCAGCAATCAGGGGCTGGATAACCTGATCCAGATTATTGGAGCCGATGGGCATGCGGATCTACTGCAAACCCCCCTAGTGGTTATCAGTGAAAGAACCCGAGAGGTGGCTCGTAATCGCGGTTTTATTCACCCCCCCCTGCTCACACAAAACCCCAGTGAGGGTGCAATCCTTGATACACTTTGCCACGGCTTCAGCAGCAGAGAGTGGCTTCTGAAGGCGCAATAAACACAACACTGTAGAGCACAGACAACCCCTTACACATAGAACCAATATTGAGCAATAAAAACAATGAGTAGTCAAGAAACTGTAGCTGAGGAGATGATTGTTGAGGCCGAGGTACTCTCTGAGATCCGCTCTGAAGCCACTGATGAGAACCGGCAGACGAGACAACGGTCCCCATACCCTATCACTGTTGCTATTGCCCTCGCCGGCGTGGCACTAGCCGCAGCCATCTCTTGGCAACTGGGTCAGACGATGTCACAAAAATCTTTACAAAGCAGCCAGCAGGCCACTGCTCAAGGGGTAAAGAATCAGCAGCAGATTGGTGGCCTACAGGGACAGATCAGCCCACTCATCCAACGCATTGAGTCACAACAGGCAGAGCTCACCACTCAGCAACAGCAGTTGAGACAGCAGCAGCAGGCATTTGAAAAGCTACAATCCCAAACAGAGGGCGCGCTACAGCAGCAGGAACAGCTGGTTCAGCAGCTCCTCCACAGCAGCCGTGAGCAGAGTCGTCAGCTTAACCAGAGTGTTGCTGCCCTGGCACGACGCGTTGACCGGCGTGAAAACAATCTCCATACCGCTGCCGCTCTGCGACTGCTACAGATCGCTGAGGAGCAGTTAATGATTACCCATGACCTGGCTAGCGCCCAACAGGCACTGGCTCAGGCGGGTCAACAGATCACCGCCTCGGGTGATCCCATTCTGCTGCCGATCCATGAGCTGATCCAGCAGGAGCTGGAGCAGGTACGTGAGACGACCACTCCAGACCTCCATGCAGCACTGGCCCGGATCAGTCAGGCGATAAAGGCCGCCGACAATCTTCCTCTCGCTCAGGTCACTGACTACCAAGCTAGCTCTACCCTGTCGGAGAGTGAGGAGGAGTGGAGTACTGAGCTTATTCTGCGGAAGGTGTGGCGGGACCTGTTAACCCTGATACGGATCGACAAACGGGAGCAGGAGCTGCCGGTGATCGCCTCCCAATCCGAGGTAGAGATGAGTCGGCTGGTTCTGAAACTACGGCTGGAGCAGGCACAAAATACCCTATTAATGCGTGATACCCCCCTCTTTCAGGAACGGATCCAAAATGCCCTTGCATGGCTGCCACTATTTGATAAGGAGAGTGAGTCGGTGGTCGCCCTTCAGCAGCAACTGACAGAGCTCACCCAGCTACAGCTTGAGACGGATCTCCCCACCATCGGTGAGGCACACCGCAGACTGCGTGCCATTCTTGCCCAGCGTAAAGAGACTCCCACCTCATCCCCAGCCACAGATACTTCTGAATCACCATGAGACGGATACTGGTATTAACCTCAATCCTCTTGGTCGCCAGTGTGGCGGCTCTGGAACTACGTGGACAGAGCGGTTATCTACTCCTGCGGCTGAATGAGTGGACCATTGAGACCAGCCCCAGTTTTGCGCTCATCACCCTGCTAACCCTATTTCTACTCCTGCAGGGGCTGATACACCTCTTGCTCCGCTTTATCCACTCCCCGCGTGACCTGAAGCAGTGGAGTCAGCGCCAACGGGTCAAGCGCTCCCAGAAGCAGCTGACGCTGGGGCTGATCACCCTGGCCGAGGGAGAGTGGAAAAAGGCGGAACTGCTGCTCAGCAAATCAGCGGAACATAGCGAGACCCCACTGATGCACTACCTCGGTGCTGCCAATGCCGCTCAAAAACAGAATTCGGATGAGCGCCGTGACCATTATCTACAACAAGCGCACCAAGAGGTACCCAAAGCAGACTTTGTGATCCGCCTGACCCAGGCAGAGCAGCTGGTCAGCCAACAGCAATTTTCCGAGGCACTGGAGATACTCAATCCACTACGAGAGGAGCGTTCCAACCACCCCAAATTGTTACAACTACTGGCACAATCGCTCTCTGCACTGCAACAGTGGAAAGCACTGCTGCAGCTCATTCCCCGGTTAAGAAAAACGGAAGAGGTTGACCTGGATGAGCTAAACCAACTGGAGCTATTGGCAGAGAACCACCTGCTCACCCAGTCTGCCGACAAAGGGGGCAAAGGTGCACTACAGAAACAGTGGAAGCTACTCTCCAGACGGCAACGTCACCAGCCCGAGCTGGTCTACCACTATGCCACCCTGCTGATCAGGGCCGGCGAAAAAGAGTCCGCTGAGACACTACTGCGTAAAGAGATTCAGCATCAGTGGTCTGAACAGCTGGTAACTCTCTACGGGAGTTTTAGCACGGATACACCTGATCAGCAGATTCATATCGCTGAGAAGTGGCTGGAGCAACACGCCGATAGTGCTGCACTTCAGCTCACACTGGGAAGGCTACTGATGCAGGAGCAGGTCTGGGGAGCTGCACAACAGCACCTGGAACGGAGTCTGAAGATTCACCCCAGTAGTGCCGTCTACCAGGCGCTGGCTCAGCTGATGAAACAGAATCAGGATCTGGCTGCAGCCCTACACTACTATGAGGCGGAGGTGGCTCTGCTCCGAGGAAAAACGGAGCCACCACACTCCACAGCAATAAGCGTGGTTACCGACTACGACTCTTTACCCTCAGAGGCTCCGGCAACCTCAAATGAGTCAAAGTAGAGACGCTTCTCTGGTAACTTACGCGCCATAAAGGCCTTCTTCCCCGCCTCCACCATCACCGGAGGGCCCGCCATATAGACATCTCTGCCAGAGAGATCATAGAAGTCCTCATAGACGGCCTCATGGACAAACCCGCTACGTCCTTCCCAACCCGCGTCTGGATCTGAAAGAACCGGGATAAACTTGATATTCTCATGCTCGTTAGCCCAGCTCTCCGCCAGTGCCTTGAGGTAGAGATCTTTCTCACTGCGCACCCCCCAGTAGATGTAGATCGTATTCTTCATCCCCAGCTCTATCGCATGTTCAACAATCCCCTTGATCGGAGCAAAGCCGGTTCCACCCGCCACCATGACCAGATCATTGCGTGAATCCTCACGCAAGAAAAATGTTCCCAGTGGCCCCTCAATACGGAGAATATCCTTCTCTTTCATATCGTCAAAGAGGTGCGGAGTAAAGAAGCCATTCGCTACCAGACGAATATGGAGCTCAATCTCGGACTCATTATGGGGGGCATTGGCAATAGAGAAGGCACGACGCTTATCCCCCTCCAGTAGAATCTCAATGTATTGGCCCGCAAGAAACTGTAGATGTTCATCCTCTGGCTGCTTCAGGTAGAGCCGTATCACATCATCTGCAAGTCTCTCGATCTTGCTGATCTTGGTCGGCATGGTATGAACCTGGATCGCCTCAGCCCCTTTCACCTCCTCTACCTCAACCAGCAGATCACTCTTCGCCTCTGCCTTGCAGCAGATGATCATCCCCTCAGACAACTCATCCTCAGTCAGTGGCTCTGGTTTATACTCATCCTGATAGACAAACTCCCCCCCCGTCACTTTTGCCTTACAGGCACCACAAAATCCATTCTGGCAACCGTAGGGAAAGGCAACACCATGTTCCAGTGCGGACTCGAGAATATTTTCCCCCTCTTTTGTCTCAAACTCGGTGCCACTGGGTTGTAGTTGAATACGGTTGACCATCGATTGTTCCTCTATTTTCTATTCCATGAAAGGGCATCACTCCCTAAAGACCGACTATTTTGATCTGTTATTGTTCAGGAATCAACCGAAATTTTGACCTATCTATAGTCCCAGCTCATCCCACATCTCATCCACCCGCTGTTTTACCACAGCATCCATCTCAATCGCCTGTCCCCATTCTCGTGTCGTCTCCCCCTCCCACTTATTGGTCGCATCCAGCCCCATTTTCGAGCCGAGACCGGAGACCGGAGAGGCGAAGTCGAGATAGTCAATGGGGGTGTTCTCCACCAGTGTGGTATCTCGTACCGGGTCCATCCGGGTGGTGATCGCCCAGATCACATCCTCCCAGTTACGCACATTGATATCCTCATCGGTCACGATAATAAATTTGGTATACATAAACTGACGCAAGAATGACCAGACCCCCATCATCACCCGTTTGGCATGGCCGGGATACTGCTTCTTCATACTCACCACCGCCATACGGTAAGAGCACCCCTCCGGGGGGAGATAGAAATCCACAATCTCCGGGAACTGCTTCTTCAGAATCGGAACAAAAACCTCATTCAGTGCCAACCCCAACACCGCCGGTTCATCGGGAGGGCGGCCGGTATAGGTGGAGTGGTAGATTGGATTTTTACGGTGGGTGATGCGCTCAATGGTAAAGACCGGGAACCGATCCACCTCGTTGTAGTAGCCGGTATGGTCACCAAATGGCCCCTCTTCAGCCAGCTCATCCGGATCAATCACCCCCTCCAGAATAATCTCGGCAGTTGCCGGCACCTGTAACTCCGAACCTTTACAACGCACCACCTCCGTTCTGGCACCGCGCAACAGCCCAGCAAAGGCATATTCAGAGAGTCCATCAGGAACCGGAGTAACTGCACCCAGAATGGTCGCCGGGTCCGCACCAATCACTACTGCTACCGGAAAGGGTTCCCCCGGATGGGCCTCTTTCCACTCACGAAAATCAATCGCCCCCCCCCGATGGGAGAGCCAGCGCATAATCACCCGGTTTTTGCCAATTACCTGCTGGCGATAGATCCCCAGATTCTGCCGCTCTTTATTAGGACCACGGGTCACCACCAGCCCCCAGCTGATCAGTGGTCCGGCATCACCGGGCCAGCAGGTCTGGATCGGCCACTGCGCAAGGTCAACCTGCTCTCCCTCCAGCACCACCTCTTGGCAAGCGGCCCTGTTCCGTACCTTGGGAGACATATTCAACACCTGCCTGAAGATGGGCAACTTCTCCAGCGCATCCCGAAACCCTTTGGGTGGATCCGGCTCTTTCAGATAAGCGAGGAGCTGTCCCACCTCACGCAAATGTTCGACCGATGGCTGGCCCATTCCCAACGCAACCCGTCGGGGCGTACCAAAGAGGTTCGCCAGCACGGGTATGGCTGACCCTTTCGGCTTCTCGAAGAGCAGTGCCGGCCCTTCAGCCCGCAGTACCCGGTCGGCAATCTCGGTCATCTCCAGATGAGGATCGACCTCCTGGGTAATACGTCTCAGTTCGCCCTGTTGTTCCAGTTGATCAATGAAGGTGCGCAGATCCGCTGCACTCATGGGTTACCATACTCAAACTGATCCCGATGAAGCACTGTGCCCTCTTTGGTGACCACCTTGATACTCCAGACCCCCTGCCATCCCGGAATCAGATTTTTGCTGGACCAGACCCTCCAGCGTGGACCTTTCACCTCACCCAGTGACACCTTGGCCATCTCTCGCCCCTGATACTCCCAGAGATGGAAAATCTGTTTTCCTGTCTGCTCGCTCAGGTCACTAAAGTAGAAGATCTTGCGCTCATCACTGCTCAGCTTGCAGACCTGGTCAACCGGCTCTCTCTTATTCCGATCCACCTGACGGGTAAATTGACCGCGGGAAACGGCATCTGATCTGCTCCAGGCAAAAAGACATCCGGGAACATCGCTCTCCTCCAGCATCTTTTGAGATACTCCACGGCCCTCTGCACTCCCTGCAGGATCCGCTTGAGCCACAGCCAACCACTCTGAGCTCAGCCACAGGGTTACCGGCACCAGCAATAGTGTGGGCAATAACCAAAACTGTCTATTCATGCGCCTCAAACTCCTCCCCATTCTTTTAACCTTTTGTTGTCACGGTGCAACTGCTGAGAGTAACGCTCTTCGCGGAGCAGGGTACCCCTCAACGGTACGACCCGAATTCTGCGGATCCAGAAAATCCGACAGCGACTCAAACCGCATCCACTCCGTGCTACGCTGCTCATCAACTGTGGTTACCGATTGATTCAGGCAGCGTATCTGCTGGAACCCAACTCGCCTCAGCCACAAAATTAATGCCTCGACAGAGGGGATAAACCAGACATTTCTCATCTTTGCATATCGCCCCTCAGGAACCAGTACCGTCTCGACTCCCCCCTCCACCACCAGGGTCTCCAGTACCAGCTCCCCCCCACTTCGTAATGTGCCGCACAACTGATAGAGATGATCAATTGGAGAGCGGCGATGATACAGCACCCCCATAGAGAAAACTGTGTCAAACCTCTGTAGTTGATCCGGTATCGACTCCAGCCCGACCGGCACCAGATGAACCCCCAATGGCTCTTCTATATAGCGGCTAATAAGCTGAAATTGTGACATAAAAAGGAGGTTTGGATCAACTCCAATAATTGTGTCTGCCCCAGCCCCCGCCATGCGTAACGCATAGTAGCCATTGCCACACCCCACATCGAGAATTATCCGTCCCGCGAGGGGTTGAATCTGAGACTGTATACGCGCCCACTTCCAATCCGAGCGCCACTCGGTATCGATGGAGAGTCCAAACAGCTCAAAGGGCCCCTTACGCCACGGCATCAGCTCTCTTATCCGCTGTTCAAGCTGACTGCGCTCATCCTCACTACAGGCGGCAGCACTACCCAGCTGAATTTTAGCCTGGTCAAGCACAACCCGGTCGGCCTGTAGCGGTGGAAGCTGCTCCAGCACAGATAGCCAGCGGGGCAGATTGCCATTGTGGCCCGGGTCAAACAGCGGGGGAAGTTCTATGGCTAACTGCTCACTCCACCCCTCCAGCCCCAGCGCTCGCAACCGCTCCAGAGTCTCATCCAGTTGTAGCGGAAGCCTCATCGAACCGCAACAATCGTGACAAAATTGAGCGCCTGAAACAGCACTTCTGCCTTGCTGTACCCCACTTGATGCAGTCGCTGAAGATGCGCCGCTACGCTCTCGGTAATCAGCACCGCCTCCAGTGCACTCCGCTTTTGGCTGATCTCCAGGTCACTATACCCATTGGCCCGTTTGAAGGCGTGGTGCAGCGCCTCCATCCGCTCCTGTTGCTCGGCATCATCAAAACGGATCTTCTCTGAGAGCATCAGCCCTCCACCCGAAACGGTTCCCTCTGCGATTTTTTGCAACAGGGGCTGTCGATCCTCCAGAGAGAGAAACTGAAGGGTAAAGTTCATGGTCACAAAAGAGGCTCTCTCAACCACGCTGTCACGAATATCCTCGCAACGCAGCTCCAGTAGACCCTGCCTCTCCAGTTGTGACAGGTTTTTAGCACACCGCGCTACCATGGCTGCTGAACGATCCACAGCGACCAGCGGACATCCGCGCTTGATGGCAATACTACCCATCGCCAGGGTTGAGGCGCCCAACGATGCCCCCAGGTCATACCCTCGATACCCTGGTTGTAGATAACGCTCTGCCAGTATCCCCACCAGAGAGAGCACCAGACCATAGCCCGGTACAGAGCGACGGATCATGTCAGAGAAGACAGTGGCTACCCCCTCATCGAAACGAAACTCCTCTACAAGGTCAAAATCTTCTGTATAGATCTGATCCCTTTTAATCATAAAGCAGCCACTACAGAAAAATCTCAGGTTGGTGAAAGGGGCCTCTGCTGGAATCTGCACGAATGAGGTGCAAGACAATCGTATATGATTTTTTAGAGGTGCCGTAAAGTCTGGTCGTTATAGTGCGCTATTATATACCCCTACCCTAGAACAATGGAGACTCTCCCCTAATCACATGAATCATACAAAACTCTGGCAACCGCTGCTCTTCACCCTGACCATCGGCCTATCCCCGCCCCTGTTAGCCGACCATCAAGCTGTTGAGGCACTGGAAGAGTATATGGCATTTGCCCCCTATGCTGCCGGAGCCATCTCCTCAGAGCAGTTAGAGCATGAGGGGTATCGCAAATTCTTTATTGTCGATACCCGTAACCAGGGGCAGTATCAGCAGGGGCACCTTCCGGGGGCTATCAATATCGAGTGGCGGGAGATCCTCTCTCAACGTGACCAACTGCCTGCAGAGCAGCCCATTCTGCTCTACTGTGAAACCGGACTGCTCTCCTCCAAGGCTCATCTGGCACTGAATGTTGCCGGCTTTGATAATGTCAAGGTGCTGTGGGGAGGCTACATCATCTGGAGTGCACGCCAGACCTTTGAGGATACGAAACAGCCCGAAAATGTGCAGATACCACGGTAATCGATGCTATTGCACAGCTTACAGCACGCTCAAACAATCCCTGAGTGGCGCAGCAGTGCGTCAATCTGTGGTTCCCGACCACGGAATTCGATAAAAAGCTCCATCGGCTCACGTGAGCCCCCCTGTTCCAAAATGGATGATAGAAAACGTAACCCGGTATCGGCATCGAAGATCCCATTCTCCTCAAAATGGGAGAAGGCATCCGATGAGAGTACCTCTGCCCATTTATAGCTGTAGTAGCCCGCAGCATACCCCCCCGCAAAGATATGAGAGAAGCTGTGGGGAAAACGGTTGAAGGAGGGGGGATGCATCACCGAGACCTGCTCCCGTACCCTCTCCAGGGCCTGATAGACCTGCTCCCCATGACCCTTCTCTCCCTCTGGATCAAACTCCAGATGCATCCTGAAATCAAATAGCGCAAACTCCAACTGACGCACCATCGCCATCCCAGCCTGGAAGTTACGTGACGCAAGGAGCTGTTCAAATTTCTCCTTTGGCAGGGGCTCAGCGGTTTTATAGTGACCCGAGAAGAGCGGCAGTGCCCCCTCCTGCCAACACCAGTTCTCCATAAACTGGCTCGGTAGCTCGACCGCATCCCACGGTACCCCTCCAATCCCTGCTACACTGGGAAAATCAATCTGGGTCATCAGATGGTGCAGTCCATGACCAAATTCATGGAACAGCGTCAACACCTCATCATGGCTCAGTAACGCGGGATCCTCTCCAATCGGTGGTGTGAAGTTGCAGGTGAGGTAGGCGACCGGTATCTGTATCCCATCCGCCATCTTGCGCCGGGTGATGCAATCATCCATCCAGGCACCACCACGCTTCTGGGAACGGGCGTAGAGGTCGGTGTAGAACTGCCCTCGCAGCCCACCCTGTTGATCAGTAATAGTGAAAAGACGGACACTCTTGTGCCAACGATCGACCTCCTCCTCGGACTGGATGGTAATACCATAGAGACGATCTACCACCTGAAACATCCCCTCCAGCACCCGTTCCACCGGGAACCAGGGCTTTAACGCTTCGTCAGAGAGGTTATAAAGCTGCTCCTTCAACTTCTCCGAGTAGTAGGCAACATCCCATGCCTGCAGCTCTTCGATACCATCCTCTCTCTTGGCAAAATCCCGTAGCTCTGCCAGCTCCCGCTTCGCCACCTCCAGTGAGCGCGTGGCTAAATCCTCAAGGAAAGCGATCACCTGAGCGGGACTCTCTGCCATCTTGGTAGAGAGTGAGTATTCTGCATAGTTAGCAAATCCCAACAGCTCTGCTTTTTCATGACGCAGCTGTAAAATCTGCTCCATCACCGGGGTATTATCCAGTGCACTATCATGGGGGCCCTGATCAGAGGCACGGGTCACATAGGCGGTATAGAACTCTTCACGCAGCCCACGTTGGTCTGCGTAGGTCAGCACCGCGATATAGGATGGGAACTCCAGCGTGAAGTGCCACCCCTCCCGCTTCTGCTGTTCCGCACTCTGTTTTGCCATCGCTCTGGCCGAGTCAGGGAGACCCAACAGCTCCAACTCATCGCTAATCCACCTCTCCCACTGGTTGGTTGCATCGAGCACATTCTCTCCAAATTTTGCGGTCAGTTGGGAGAGCGATTGGCTGATCTCACGAAACCGCTCCCGCTTCTCTGCCGCGAGGTCAATCCCGGAGAGGTGAAAGTCACGCAGTGCATTCTCAATGATCTTCTTTTGTGAGGGCTCCAGCATCCGGTAATTCTCACTCTCGGCGATCTGTATAAAGGCGGCATGCAACCCCTTATGCTGTCCCATCTCGGTCGCATAGTCTGAAAGCAGTAGCAGGCAACGATTGTAGGCATCGCGCAGCGCTGCACTGTTGTTGACGGAGTTGAGGTGGCTGATGGGAGACCAGACCCGCCCCAAACGATCCTCCATCTCCTCTAGTGGCTGCACCAACCCCTCCCACTGAAACGACTCCTGCTGGTCCAGCAACTGCGCTACTCTGGCTCGGTTCTCTTGCAGCAGGTGCTCAACTGCGGGAACGGCATGTTCTGGCTTAATTTGTGAGAAAGGGGGAAGCCCCTCCATGGTCAACAGTGGATTATCTGCTTTTGTTTCCATTACTCTTCCATCCTGTAGAAAAAAGATACGGTAAACTATCAGCTCTAAATATCCTCTGCAATGGAGTATTGCCATGAATAATATCCGTTCCTATCGAGAGTGGTCGCCTCAGTTTGATGATTCGGTCTATATCGACCCCTCTGCGGTGGTGATTGGCCGCACCTCCATCGGACAAGACAGCTCTATCTGGCCCCTGGTTGCTGTTCGTGGGGATGTCAATTTTATCAAGATTGGTGATCGTACCAATATTCAGGATAACTCCGTTCTCCATGTGGCTCGCCCTACCACGTGCAATAACGAGGGGTTTGCTCTGATTATCGGAGATGATGTCACTGTGGGTCATGGTGCGATTCTTCACGCCTGCACCATCGGCAACCGCTGCCTGATTGGAATGGGGGCCACGGTTCTGGATGGTGCGGTTCTGGAGTGTGACCTACTGTTGGCAGCCGGTAGCCTGGTTCCTCCAGGGAAAAAACTGGAGGGAGGTTATCTCTGGCGTGGTGCTCCCGCAGTCAAGGCACGTGCCTTATCCCGGGAGGAGCAGGATGGGCTGAAAGAGTCCGCCGAGCAGTATGTGTTGTTGAAGGATGACTATCTGTTATCGTGATAGTTGAGTATCGCCTCTACCTGCTCTTGTAGTTGTGGCAGGTACTGGCGGTCCCCTCGTCCAACGCGACCCGTTTCAGCGGAAATGCGCTCAAAGTCTATGTAACGGACAAAGTTAATGTAATCCGTAGAGTGCTGATTAAGATTCTCCCACTCACCACTAAAGCGAGGGGCACTCGAGACCTCATGCTGCAGAATGGAGAGAGACTGATCCAGCAGTTCCGGATCAAAATGGTTTCCCCTGTCCTTTTCCAGCCTCACCATACACTCATCCAGTGCGATCGCCACCTCATAGGGACGGGGGTTCACGATGGCACTGATCGCATCAGTTATCGCCAGTAGCCGCCCCAGCAGAGAGATCTCTTTACCCACCAAGCGGTCAGGATAACCACTACCATCATATTTTTCCTGGTGCTGCGCAGAAAAATCGGCCACCATATGGATCAGCTGGGGGTTGTGAAAATTCAACTCCGGATAGTTCAACCACCCCTTGACGATCAGACGGGACAGATTGGCATGAAGCTTCTGCAGATTAAACTCCTTATCCGTCAGCCCACGCTCCTGAATATAGATTTGGCGAAAAAAGGGTTTTCCAATATCATGCACCTTGGCGCATATTTTTAGCAGTTGAAGCCCCGCCACGGAGAGCGGAGTGCCCTCTTCATCCTCTTCCTGGAGAAACTGCACCGGGTCAATCTCATACACCGCACAGTCTTGCCTAAACTCCATCACCTGAGCCTCAGATAAGCGTAGCCGGTATCCAATCAGAGTACTAAAGCGAGCCACCTCCTGCACATGGAGCCGCATCAGAAAAATCATCTCACTCATCCCGATATCACCGAGGTGATCGAGTTGCAACAGGTCTTGTAGCACCTGTCGAGAGAGTAAATTCACTCTGCTTGTCTGCTTCTCTTTCATCTTATTCGGCCACTTCTGCTACAACGGTTGATAACCCCAAGATCATAACTATAGGATATATACGTCTCTCTGCGCCATCTGGATTCGGCAGATTGATTACGCTCCGCGTAGCACTTTGATCACCCGCCCAGTTTCAGGACGCACGCCTCGCCAGAGATAAAATGACTCTGCCGCCTGCTCCACCAGCATCCCCAGACCATCCAACACCTTGTCTGCACCATACTCGCGCCCCCACAGCATGAAAGGGGTCGGCTCTCTACTATACATCATATCGTAACAGGTGGCCCCCTCTGCAAGCAGATCAAACGGTAAGGGCGGTAGTTGACCCTGTAGACTGGCAGCGGTACCGTTGATCACCAAATCAAAGTGCTGTCCATCCAGCTCATCGTACCCCCCCCCATCGATATTGCCGTATTCCGCAAACAGTTCGGCCAAAGCCTCTGCCCTGGCAGCCGTTCGATTCGCAATGGTAAGCTGTAGTGGTCGTTCTGCCAACAAGGGTTCCAACACCCCACGAACCGCCCCTCCAGCCCCCAGCACCAAGACCTTTTTTTCCTTAATATCCAAATGGTTATTTTTGGTCAGATCTTGTAGCAGCCCCACCCCATCCGTATTGTCACCAAAACGGCTCCCATCCTCACGCAGCTCGATCGTATTGACCGCCCCGGCCAGTTCTGCCCGCGGTGAACGCTCATCGGCAGCCTCCCATGCCTCATGTTTATAAGGGACGGTGACATTAAGCCCTCGCCCCCCTGCCTGCTGAAATTGATTCACTACTGTGACAAAGGTGCCATGCTCCACCTTCAACTTTGTATAGCTCAGCTCCTCTCCGGTTTGCTCTGCAAACAGGGTATGGATCTGCGGTGATTTACTGTGTTCGATGGGATTGCCCACCACCATATAACGGTCACCCATAGTTCCCCCTTCCTCTAGTCCTCTTATGATCCCAGAATAGTACTAGGTTCTCTATTCTCGGACAGGCTCCTAGGATGCCCCTTGGAGCCAACGTGCCACATCCTTGGCATAGTAGGTGAGAATACCGTCCGCTCCGGCACGTTTACACCCCAGTAGTGCCTCCAGCACCACCGCCTCCTCATTCAGCCACCCTTTTTGCGCCGCCGCTTTCAACATACTGTACTCCCCGCTAACATGGTAGACAAAAGTGGGGGCCCCAAACTGATCCTTAACCCGGCGCACAATATCGAGATAGGGCATTCCCGGTTTGACCATCACCATATCGGCTCCCTCCTCCAGATCAAGCGCCACCTCACGCAGTGCCTCATCACTGTTAGCGGGATCCATCTGATAAGTCGATTTATCCCCCGCCCCCAAATTAGCCGCAGAACCCACTGCATCCCGGAACGGGCCATAGAAGCTAGAGGCATATTTCGCGGAGTAGGCCATGATGCGAGTGTGGATGTGCTCTGCACCCTCCAGTGCAAAACGGATCTCACCAATACGCCCATCCATCATATCCGAGGGGGCCACAATATCAGCCCCGGCATCCGCATGGGAGAGAGCCTGCCGGATCAGTGCCTCCACCGTCTCATCATTGAGGACATATCCCTCATCATTGATAATCCCATCCTGTCCATGAGTGGTAAAGGGGTCGAGGGCGACATCGGTCATTACCCCTAGCTGAGGAAACCTCTTTTTCAGCGCCCGCACGGCTCGCTGCGCCAACCCCTCCGGGTTCCACGCCTCCTCGGCCTCTAGTGATTTTCTCTTCTTGGGCACCACCGGAAACAGGGCAATGGTTGGGATGCCAAGATCAACCACTATTTTTGCCTCTTTCAGAAGCTGGTCGATGGTGACCCGCTCTACCCCCGGCATTGACTTCACCTTCTGGCGACGATCCTTTCCCTCAATCACAAACAGGGGATAGATCAAGTCATCCGCCGTGAGTACATTTTCCCGCATCAGGCGACGAGAAAAATCATCACGGCGCATTCTGCGCATTCGTACCTGTGGAAATTGGCCTCGGCCGGTATCTAGTCTGGACACATCAACTCCTCGCGGTGGTATGAGCTGGATCCTGCTTATGATCCAGGGTGAAGAAAAATCTGCATGAAGTGGATCATAGCGCAGGGGGGAGGGATAGGAAACCTCTGATCAAGTCATGTACGATTGCCTCACACCTATAGCGCCCAATATCTTCGTTGAAAATCTCGCCAATAGCAGGCTATCGGCTGCGATCTCCGCCTTGATCTTGAACGCTATAAGCGCGATTCAATTCGCACAGACTTAATCAGAGGTTCCCTAGAGAAAGCGTGCAATCAATCCAAATCGGTATAAACCCTGCTCTGGAGTCAAATCAAGTCCCGCTTTGACCTGATAACCACCACCCGGCACCTCAACCATCCGCTCTCCTTTCAGGCTCTCAATCTGATCCAGGATGATCTCCCGGTTTCCGCCTGGCAGCACAAGCTCCAGTCGATCCCCCACCCCAAACTTGTTTTTAGCCAGTAGGGTTGCCACTTTTTGCTCAGGATCGTAGTCGGTAATCTCCGCTACATAGAGCTGCCGATGGCCCTCTGAGTTGCCCTGAATGTAATTTTGATAGGCCTCGCTATGGTGACGCTTGAAGAAGCCATCGGTATACCCCCGGCTGGCAAGGTTCTCTAGTTCAGCCAGTAACGAGGAGTCAAAATCACGTCCGTTTACCGCATCATCAATCGCTCGGCGATAGACCTGACTTACCCGGCTAACGTAGTAGATCGATTTGGTTCGCCCCTCGATCTTCAGTGAATCAATACCGATCTCGACCAGCCGCTGGATATGTTCAACCGCACGCAGGTCTCGTGAATTCATGATGTAGGTACCATGTTCATCCTCCTCCAGCGGCATCACCTCACCGGGACGACCCATCTCCTCAATCAGGATCCGTTGCACACGCTCTGACTCTACAGCCGTGGAAGGCTGCGCCACTCGGATGTCACCATTGTCATCCTCCTCACTCGCCACCTCGTTGTACTCCCAACGACAGGCATTGGTGCAGGTTCCCTGATTGGCATCACGGTGGTTAATATAACCGGAGAGCAGACAACGGCCCGAATAGGCCATACAGAGTGCGCCATGGACAAAGACCTCCAGCTCCAGATCGGGGCACTGTTGGCGAATCTCCTCCACCTCTTCCAGTGATAGCTCACGTGAGAGGATGATGCGTTCAACTCCCTGCTGCTGCCAGAAGCGGGCGGTGGCATAGTTGACCGTATTGGCCTGCACCGAGAGATGAACGGTCTGCTCCGGCCAACGCTCCCGCACCAGTAGAATCAACCCCGGGTCAGCCATGATCAATGCATCGGGCTTCAGCGCGATAACCGGCTCAATATCCTTCTGAAAAGTTTTGACCTTACTGTTGTGGGCAAGAATATTTGAGGTGACATAGAGTCTCTTCTGCTGCTGGTGTGCCTCACTAATCGCCAGCTCCAGTCCGTTCAGATCAAACTCATTTTCTCGAACTCTTAGCCCATAACGGGGCAGGCCGGCATAGACCGCATCTGCACCATAGGCAAAAGCGGCCCGCATATGGTTCAGAGACCCTGCGGGGGAGAGCAGTTCTGGGGAGGGTATGACCATTCCGGCTAGTACCGGAGGGTGTTACTCATCTTTCATCTCAACCGGCATACCCGCCTTACGCCACTCTGGAAACCCCTCATCCAGTCGATGAGCAGTAAAACCCTTCTCACGAAGTTTGGCCACCGCATCAAAGGCAAGCATACAGTAGGGTCCACGACAGTAGGCAACCACCTCCTGCCCCGGCTTCAGCTCATCAATTCTCTCTTCCAGTTGCTCCATCGGGATACTCAGCGCACCCTCAATATGACCCGCCTGATACTCTGCCTCAGGGCGCACATCAAGTACCGTCACCACCCCTTCCTCGGCGAGATCTAACAACTCTTTGACCTGCATCGGTTCCAGATCATCTTTTACCGTGAGATAGGTATTCACCAACCGCTCCACCTCAGCCAAGTGGCGCTCTGATAATTTACGCAGAGCCACCAACAGATCAATTACCAGATCATCGGAGAGGTTGTAGTGGACATACTGGCCGACTTTTCTTGCGGTAACCAGCCCCGCATTGCGTAGTAACTGGAGATGCTGTGAGGTATTGGCAACCGTCAGCCCTGCCGTCAGTGAAAGCTGCTCAACCGTACGCTCACCCTGTGCAAGAATCTCAAGCAACTCAATTCTGTGGGCATTACTGAACGCCTTACCGGTACGGGCAAACTGCTCAAAAATTGATTTTTTGTAATCTTTAACCATAACGCTTCAATAATCACACATTCTATTGAATAAGTCAAGCATGTTAAAGTGTTCAGACAGTTACTTAAATATTGTGAGACACGCTGGAAGGGTCGTGACTACCCAATAAAGAGCACCTCTAAAAATTAATCCGTTCCAAACCAGAAGCGCTCATCCATCTCTAAAAACTCCTCATAAGGAAGGTAGTGTGAGCCATCACAGGAGAAGTTGAGAGCAACAATTCCATTGATAATATTGATCGATGCCGCACGCAGATAGATCGTCTCATCAACCTGCCGAAGCCACTTGAAACGGTCCAGAATCAACCGCAATTTATCCGCAGGAACCAACGCACTCTGCGGATAACCACGTAGCGGATAGGCAAGACAGACCGATGGATTGAGAATCTCATCCAACACGTGAACCCGATAACGGTAGGGGTCATCAAATAGCCAGAGGGTTGCCCTGGAGCTGGAGAAGTGAAGCTTGGCATGGAAGATTCCCCGCTCCACCATCAACTCATCGACAATCGACATCACATCATCGATCCGGTCATCCATTGGGCTGATGGCACGGCTCTGCATAAACAGCGTATTCCTGATCGATGGGTCACCCTTCACCTGCATCCAGATCCGCCGATCCTCTGTTGGCTGACCCACCTCCGGCAACATCCCCAGCTCAAAATCGACACAGACAAACCCCTTCACCACCTCACCGATACGAATCAGCTGTACCGCTGTCACCAGACTGCGGCGGTTCCGCTGACTGATGTAGACATCGGAAAGGAAGAACCCATCACTGGGCAACACCGTGGAGATATAGGGGCGTGCCGAGAGATCCTGCCCTACCCGGCTTTCATCTACCTCACCCGTAGAGAAGATATTGGAGCTGAGCTGAACACCATTGATATCCACAATATAGAGCAGACGTGAAGCGGCAATATGGTCATTCTCTTGCAGTGATTGCAGTAGCGCCTGATCCAGCCGTTCACGAATCCCCCAGCCACGGGCACAGTGCTCCGCAAGTCGCCCCATAAAACCGCCCAGGTGCTCCTCAAGCAAGCGCTTTCTCGACTCAATAGTCTCGGTAAATGTATTCATACTGATTTTCTGCTCTGCCGGGGCGGGGACCCTAAAATTATTTGCTACTATATCGCAGTGGTTCTGAGATAAGAAATGAAGATTCGATGAAACTACCGAACTGTTTTCAAAACGCCACTGCAGCAGCCGATCAAGTACTGCTACGCACCGCACGAAGAGCCGAGGAACGTGGGCGTGCAACCGCAGTGTATATGCCACTGGAATAACCGATGAATGAAGAGATAACGCTACGACTGGATAAGTGGCTCTGGGCCGCCCGCTTTTTCAAGACCCGACGACTCGCCACCGATGCCATCTCCGGTGGAAAGGTGCACCTTAATGGTGGACGGATCAAACCCTCACGCAACATCAGGGTGGGAGACCGGCTGGAGATCCGCCGTGGTGACACCCGCTTTGAGCTCTTTGTGGAGAAGATCAGCAGACAACGCCGGCCGGCCAGTGAGGCACAACAGCTCTACAGAGAGAGTGAGCAGAGCCTGAAGGATCGGCTCTCCGAAGTGGAACGGAAAAGGCTCGAGAACCACGCACGCAGTCAGCGGCAAGGCCGCCCGGATAAGCGGCAACGGCGAAAACTGACGGCGCTGAAGAGTGCTCAGTTAGAGGGCGGCTAGAGGGCAGAGATTACTCGTCAGAATTAACGGAATAACAGATTCGTCGGCTTCCCAACAATCATCGCATCGATGATACGTACCACCTCAGCACAACTCGCTGTGGAATTTTCTACCCCATCAATGGCGCCATCCGGTACATGAGCCACCTGGATCTCGCGCGCATTAGCGGCCTCCATATCGACCAGATCACAGCTGTTGTCCGCACAATCCTTCATAATGACGACCATTTTCAGCAGTGGCAACTGATCGATCACCGCCGCACGAACCGGGGTATTGACGGTTACCAAAATATGAGCTCGCCATGCAACCTCGGCCATCTCTTCCTCTGCCACCTGCAGACGCTCAACCCAGCCATATTTAGGAGCCTCCAGAAAGGGGAACTCCGCCCCCTCTGGCAGACACCCTTTATCCAGCACAACAATATTCATCGCTCAAGCCCTCTCTACTGGTGGTGGTCGGCTACCCTCTTGGAGGACGACCCGCGCGCTTTCTCTCATTCTCGGTCAGCAGTTTTTTACGGATACGGATGGATGCCGGTGTCACCTCAACCAGCTCATCCTCATTGATAAATTCCAGTGCCTGTTCCAGGGTCATACGGATGGGGGGGGAGAGAACCAGGTTTTCATCGGTACCCGCTGCACGAATATTATTGAGCTGTTTCGCCTTCAGTGGGTTGACGACCATATCACTATCTCGTGAGTTGATACCAACAATCATCCCCTCATAGACCTCCTCAGCATGGCCGATAAAGAGACGACCACGCTCCTGCAGATTAAACAGTGCATACGCCAACGCCTTACCTTTTCCATTGGAGACCAGCACCCCATTATGGCGCTCACCAATCTTGCCTTTCACCCTGGGACCATAGTGGTCAAAGGTGTGGTAGATCAGCCCGGTACCGGAAGTGGCGGTCAAAAACTCTGTACGGAAGCCGATCAGGCCACGTGATGGAATGATGTAGTCCATACGGATTCGTCCCTTGCCATCCGGCACCATATCAGCCAGATCACCTTTACGCTCTCCCAGCTTTTCCATCACCGTGCCCTGATGGTTCTCCTCCACATCGACCGTCATACTCTCGTAGGGCTCACTGCTCACCCCATCAATCTCACGGATAATCACCTCTGGGCGGGAGATTCCCAGCTCATACCCCTCACGGCGCATGTTCTCGATCAAAATAGAGAGGTGTAACTCACCGCGACCCGATACCCGAAATTTATCGGGATCTTCTGTCTCATCGACCCGCAGTGCCACATTGTGGATCAGCTCTTGTTGCAGACGTTCACGAATGTTTCGACTGGTGACATATTTCCCCTCCTTACCCGCAAACGGGGAGTTGTTGACCTGGAAGGTCATACTCAGGGTCGGCTCATCCACCGTGAGCGGGGGTAGCGCCTCTGCATAGTTTGGATCACAGAGGGTATCAGAGATCTTCAACCCATCGACCCCGGTAAAGGCGATGATATCTCCAGCAGTAGCATGGTCGACTTCGACACGCTCCAGTCCGAGGAAGCCGAGAATCTGCAACATACGACCATTTCGCTGGTTGCCATCCGCAGAGAGAATCGTGACATTGGAGTTGGTTCGCACACTGCCACGCTCAATCCGCCCCACCCCGATTACCCCAACATAGCTAGAGTAGTCGAGCGCGCTCACCTGCATGCGGAATGGACCTGACTCATCCACATCCGGGTATTTGACATGCTCTACTATGGCCTCAAGCAGCGGAGTCATATCCCCCTCTCGCACCTGTGCATTGAGGCTCGCGAACCCCTGTAGTGCCGATGCGTAGAGCACCGGAAAATCGAGCTGCTCATCATTGGCCCCAAGGCGGTCAAAGAGGTCAAAGGTCTGGTCCACTGCCCAATCAGGACGGGCACCAGGGCGGTCTACCTTATTGACCACCAACACCGGACTCAGGCCATGCTCAAGCGCCTTCTGGGTCACAAAACGGGTCTGTGGCATCGGACCCTCAACCGCGTCCACCAACAGCAGTACCGAATCGACCATCGACAAAACCCGCTCCACCTCACCACCAAAGTCGGCATGTCCCGGGGTGTCTACAATGTTAATCCGGTAGCCATTCCAGAGAATGGCGGTATTTTTAGAGAGGATAGTGATTCCACGCTCCTTCTCCAGCTCATTGGAGTCCATTACCCGCTCCTCGGCCTCACCCCGCACCTCCAGCGTACCCGACTGCTGTAGAAGTTGGTCAACCAGGGTGGTTTTCCCGTGGTCAACATGGGCAATAATTGCAACATTGCGTAGCTTTTCGATGGAGTTTGACATCAAAGTAGTCCAGTATCCGTGGTAAAAATCGTTGTAACCACGCTCGCGAATGGGCTATGGCTATGAGAATAAACAGTCAATTATACTATAGAAAGATGAATCTCTCCCCCAATTTCAGTAAAAAACCCGGTTGCTGGGAGCAGCAACTCATTCGCCGATCCAATAACCCCCTCTTTCCAGAGTCCGCCCGTACTGTGGTTCAGCATCAGGTGGTGGAGGCGCGTGAGAGGGATGGCGAGGAGCAGCAACAATTCAAAAAACAGTTCCAGAGTCTGGTTCACAAGGTCTCCACACTACCGGATAAGGCCGAGGCAGAGCAGTTATTGACGCTGACCGATCAACTCGACCACTGTTATACCCAATGCATGAACCTCTGCACTCCACAGCCTCAGGAGCAGAAGGCACTGACTCAACTGATCACCCTGTTTGAAAACACACTACTTAAACATGCCGATGAGGAGAGTGCCTTTCTGCAGCAGGTTCAGCAAGCCAGCAGCGAGCGGAAGCTGCTTCACAAGGCGCTGCAAAGCCCCATCGTTGCTGCAATGATGCGGGAGGAGAGCCCCATCTCCAGCGAGGATCTACCCGCAACACTGCTCTCTGCTACGACTGAAGAGGTAGAAACACTACTACCCATTCTTGAAGCGGTACAGCTGCAACAGCTTCAGCAGCAGATGGAGGAGATACTTCAGCGGGTAGAAGGGGCAGACGAACCGGTATCAGAGTCTGCGCTGGAGATCATGCAGAAAATAAGGGAAGCACACTGACCATTTTGGATAAATTCGATTGAGATGAGTGCACAACCGACCATTGAGGTGAGCCATCTGCTCCGCACCTTTGGAGAGATCAATGCAGTAAATGACCTCTCCTTTACGGTTCCGGCGGGCTCCATCACCGCACTACTCGGCGGCAACGGTGCCGGCAAGACCACCACAATGGCCATGTTACTGGGGCTGCTGACCCCGGATGGCGGGTCGATCGATATACTCGGTGTGGATATGCTCACTGACCGCTACCAGGCGTTGCCGATGATGAACTTCTCCTCACCCTACCTTGATCTGCCGGGGCGGCTGACGGTACTGGAAAATCTGCTGGTCTATGGGCGCCTCTACCATGTAACACCGCTGCGCGAACGGATTGACCAGCTGGCTGCTGAGCTTGATATTCTCCAGTTTCTGGATCGCCCCTACGGCAGCCTCTCGGCAGGACAAAAGACCCGTATTGCACTGGCTAAATCGCTATTGAACAAGCCCAAAGTACTGCTTCTGGACGAACCAACGGCCTCTCTTGACCCCGATACCGGAGACCGCATCCGCACCCATCTGGAGCGCTATGTCAAAGAGAGCGGAGCCACCGTACTGCTCGCTTCTCACAATATGCCCGAGGTAGAGCGACTCTGTGATCAGGTGCTGCTGATGCGTAGTGGGAAAATTATTGATCGTGGTACCCCGCAACAGTTAATCTCCAATTATGGACGAGAGACTCTGGAGCAGGTCTTTCTCGATATTGCACGCGGAAGAGACTCCGCATGATGAACGGTAACCCCCACTTCTCACCCCGTCGGGTCGGTGCAATGGTACTACGCTATGTCTATCTACTGCGCCGCTCCTGGCCGCGCCTGCTGGAACTGGTCTACTGGCCTGCGGTACAGATGATTCTCTGGGGGCTAATCTCACAATTTTTTGTACAACACAGTAGCTGGCTGGCACAAGCCAGTGGTGTACTGTTGGCTGCCGTGATGTTGTGGGATGTCCTGTTTCGTGGGCACCTTGGGGTCTCACTCCCCTTTATTGAGGAGATGTATGCCCGCAATCTTGGGCACCTCTTCGTCTCCCCACTCCGGGTCTCGGAACATATCACGGCGCTGCTGCTCATCAGCCTGATCCGAACCTGCATCGGACTTTTTTCCGCAGCCGCCCTCGCCATACTGCTCTACACCTTCAACCTTTTTGATATGGGTCTGCCGCTGCTGGTCTTCTTCTTCCAGCTTATTGTGATGGGTTGGGCCACCGGACTCGGGGTGGTTGCGCTGATTCTACGCTATGGACTGGGGGCAGAGAGCCTCGCCTGGGTACTGGTGTTCGCCCTCGCTCCCCTCTCTGCGGTCTACTACCCGGTGGAGACCCTACCCGAATTTATCCGCCCCATCTCCTGGATGATCCCAGCCAGCCATGCCTATGAGGGGATGCGCACCCTATTGTTTGAGCAGATTTTCCGTTGGGACCTATTCTGGAAGGGATCTGCACTAAACCTGCTCTGGCTCTCCGTTGCAATCTGGCTCTACCTACGCGCCTTCAGCTATGCCCGACAGCAGGGAATATTGTTGCAGGGCAATGAGTAACCGCTATTGTGGCGACTGGTGAGGGTTCTCCACGACTCGTAATGACCCTGAGATAAGGTCACGCTACGGTGACCAGCCCCGATAGCAACCATAAGCCCCCTCGCCGCCGTATCTACAGGTATTGGCAGCGCCAGACTTATCACAGTACCAGCATCTGCCGCAATCATAGTCTGCTGAGCACTGGTCTGAGCTGGCTGAACGGCTACCACAATAGCTATCGTCCATTCCTTCAGCATCCCCATCAATTGTCCGACTCATGTGGAACCAGGCACTATTGTAGAGGTAGCTGATATGGTCGGTTTGGGGATCATAGAGCATATTACCTGCGGGGCTTCCGAGCACTCCATCATCCCTGTCTGTGATCCCAAAACTGGCGCTTATGGTGGTGATATAGTCAAGCTCAATGGCCGGGTACTCTCCCATTCCACTTCTGGGATTCTCCACTACCTGCCACCTGCCTTCAGCCAGCCCCTCCAGCGTTGACCCATCAGCAAAAGTATAGGTTTCAACCCCCTTTAAGCGACCACCAGGACAGATAAAAGAGGAGGCCATAATCGATGGAATGGGCATCTCAGGGGCAACAGAGGTGGTTATCCAGGCTCCGGGAACCATCGCATCAGCATAGGCTAACGGGTCACCCGTGAGCGTAGGTCCCTCAGCCTGAGGAACCGTCAGCCTGATCTCATCAGAGCGTGGCCCCTCTCCATCTGCATCAAAGGCGACAAGAGTCAGATAATAGGTACCGTCCGGGATATTTGTGAACTCCCTGGAG
>Ga0233428_1001596_pt1 | contig 23687 bp, 16 predicted proteins | sample SI_118_April2016_4_FD_179890 | JGI IMG/M metagenome (GOLD analysis project Ga0233428, IMG submission 179890) | Seawater microbial communities from Saanich Inlet, British Columbia, Canada - SI_118_April2016_120_MG | ecosystem: Environmental > Aquatic > Marine > Inlet | place: Canada: British... | reverse complement strand
ACCTCACGCAGACATCTGGCCAGGGCCGCAAAGAGTGGCTCACGCTCCTGGGTGTCGGTCGCCGACCATCCAAAGACTCGGACCAATGGTGCACCGAGAACCAGCGCCATATCGATGGCACCCTTTGCCTCGGCGATCTTGCTCTGCTGAAACTCTTCATCTCCGGCGAAACCACCGCCCATTCCCAGATACCCAACAGGTAGCCCGAGGTCGAGGCACTGACGTTTGAGACCCAACAGATAGTCCGTCTCGTGTGAAGCAAAGGCCCGTTGATGGAAGTCGACGCAGTCGAGGCTCAGATTGTGGCACGTCTGAATAAAATCCTCGACGCTGATCTCGGCCCCTTTGAAGCTGAGATAGTTACAGCCAATCTTGATCATCGATCTCTCTCAGAGTTTGTTTCACGATGCAGATTCGCTAGGGTTATAGCCACATCGATGCGAAGGCTGCGAATCTATAGCGACCCTCGCCGTCCAACCATGCGTGACAAGGAAGGTCCCATGAGCCGCGATCACGAGGTCATCTTTTACACCGATGGACGCCACTCCAATGTCTACATCTACGAACCGCCGATGGACAAGCGGCTCTACACAGCACCGATCGATGAACTTGTCGACCTGGGGATCGACACGATCAACTATGCTGTCGGCGATTGTCGCGTGTTGCTCTACGACACAAAGGTGGGCGAGCGCTGGGGACATAATCTGCGACGGACGAATCACATCATCTGGTATCGCGCCGCCCTCAACGTGGAGCAATTCATAGCCGACGGCAACGACCCATTGCAGATCGTGTGCGAGCGCGCCCACGATTTGGGCTTCAACTTCATCCCCAGTCTTCTGCTCGGCATGCAGCATCAGGAACCAGCCGAAGTCAACGACTGCCGCTGCTCCGATTTCTGTTTCGACCATCCCGAATACCAGGTGGGTCCCGAGCCGGATTTCCCGCAGGCCCGTTGGGACGACCCGGCGAGATTTTCCTATGCGATTGCCGAGGTCCGGCAGAATCGCCTCGCCGTGATCGAAGAGCTCGTCTCCTGTTATGACACGGACGGTATCGAGCTCAATCTCGCCGACTATGCCCCTTTTCTGGCGCGTCGAGAGATTCCCGAACACACGCAGACCTTCACCGATTTCATCGGCGACGTGAGACGACTGTGCGACGCGGCAGCAAAACAACAGAATCGCCCGAAACGGCTACTCATTCGCGCTGCGGCCAGTCTGTCAGGCTGCAAGGCGATGGGCATCGATCTGGCCAGCATGATCGGTGATGAGATGGTGGATACCGTGATCGCCATGCCACCGCACTCGACGGGGTGGATGGAGCAACACCCAGCGAGTGTCACCGAACTGACCGCGGCCGCCAGCGGCAAGAATGTGAAGATCGTCCATAGCATTTCCACGGAAGTCAATCACGACGCCTTCCGTACGGCGCCACGCGAAATGCTCGTGTCGCAGGCCGCCAATGGATATGCCGCTGGCGCCAAGGGCGTGTTCTTCTCCACCTACTATCCCAACGGCTATCCCTATGCAGATGCAGATCTGGCAAATCTGCGCCACATGGGGCATCCCGAATTGCTCACACGAAAAGACAAGTACTACGCCGTACGCCAGGGCCCCAATGGCCCCGACGACCCCCCCGGTGACTACGACCAGCCTCATCCTCTGCCGGTAGAGCTCAAGGTCGGTCAGCCAGGCGCGACACAAACCCTGTATCTGAGCGATGACGTGGCCGCCGCGAAGGATGCTGGAGAGCTGTCCCGCTGCGAGTTGCGTGTCCGGCTCGTGTCGCTCATTCATGACGACACCTTCGATCTGTGGTTCAACGACCAGCAAATTCTACGCCACGACCAGGAGTGGCACGACTGGACCTATACTGTGCGACCCGTGCCCGGCAATCGCCTGGGCAGCCACTACTGGATCACCGTCGATCTGCTGCGCCTGGGGCCGCTCCCCCTGCAGGGAGACAACGTGGTCCGCGTCGATCTGACGCACCACGACCCACGTTGTGACCCACCCGTGCTGTTGCACGACGTGGAATTGATCGTCCAATACAGAGATCGCCGACACGCCCCGCGCCGGGACGAGTGGGCCGCCGACCCAAGACAAGCTTGAGGGCCCCTTGAATGTCCTCGACTATCGTCGGTCCTACGTCATCAACACCGCAGCACAGGATGGCGTCGAGATGAACACCTGCCGCAGCCAGATTCTGGCCTCGTGCACTTTGACCGACGATTCGGATCAGTCTGCGGAACGATCATTCACCTACTACCTGTGCAAAGAGTGTATCGGCGAGCACATGTACAAGGAGATCGGCATCGCCCAGGTGCCGACCGCCGAAGTGTGCACGATTGTCGGTGAACACGAATCGTCGCTGCAAAAGAAATTCGCCAACCACGACGATGACGTGATCCAATCGGGTGCCAACGATGTCCGCCGCAAGGGATTCGCCGGTGGGGTTGCCTACTGGACGGATCTGCAGTTTCTGCTGAAATCGATTGGGGCCCGCCCATTGACCGCCACCGAAGACATCATTGCCTCAACCCTCGCGGGCGAGACCATGATTGGCAGCACAACGCTGATCGATTCAGAGCGAGGCTGGAGGGCCCGCCTCGAGTACCCGATCCCCTACGTGAATGTGCATCCACCCGAGAATCGATTTCAGGTGGACGTGGGACCGATTCTCCATCCAGATTTCACGTCGACGGAAGAACTGCTCGTTGACCGACTTCAGTTCGCCTACGTGATGTACAATCAGTTGGACGAGGCCGAATTCGTTCTGCGTGTGCCGACCCTAGTCGACCAGAATCCAGTCGACCAGAATCCGTCGGCCGAGACATTGCATTACGCGAAGGTGGCCAAGGTGGCCGCTGTCAGCGAGTTGTTCGCTGTCGCGGACTGAGTTTGGAAGAGTGACCGGCCCTGCATATGGGGCTCTGTATTAGGAAGGTGAGCCCCAGGCCGGGTGGCTTGCGGACCCGAGAACGCGAAAAAACGAGATCGGCTATGCACCCCGTATAACCGAAGTACGCCAGATCTCGCCTCTGGCGACGCCCGACGTCGGACCACCACAAGGGGCCGTTCGAGGCCGCCACGGCATCCGTTACCCGGCAGGGAAAAGCGGGGCAAGGCCGTTCATCTGTGGCCGTCCCTCCCAACCAGGGGCCCGCGCCTTACCCAGGTCGCCCACAGGAACATGGTGAATCCCAGATTGAGTATCACCAGGAAATAGACGTGAAAGTACTGGAGCCAGGCGGGCATGGCTTGGGCGATCAGCCCCAGTAACGTCAGGCGACATGCCGCATAGACGAAAAACAGGGGGACGCCACAGAGCACACCCCACACCTTGTGGACCATTCGTGACGGATAGGCGCATACCGCCGCCAGATAGGTAAAGAGAGCGAAGAGCCCGGTACATTCGTGTTTGACCTGGAAAACGACGCCCTTCATGGCCAGGGCACAGAACCCTTCAGCCAGGGAGTCCGTACTCAGCGACGTGGGTATGCCGATCAGGTTGAGAAGTGCAGCCGCCGACACAGATATTGGGTATAGGTAGAGGAGGCCGAGAACAGACTCCCCGTAGCTGAATCCGAGAAACAGCAGACCTAGGCAGGCGCCAAAGAGGATCGAGAACCTCGATCCGTGGAGTCTGGAGGGGATGGACTGACTCATGTTATCGCTCCGTGCGGCGGTGGGTCTTCATGGGGCGGATCTACGCCCTCTGTTAGGGAATCAATCATGTGATCTCTCCTCAGTCTGTACAGCCCGTAGGCGCCTACCAGCACAGCCAAGAGCCACTCCCCGCCAAAGGCTACGACGATGACCAGCGGATTATCGGTGCTCTTTTCTGAGGCCCCGATAGGGGTGCCTCCGATCATACTCACGGTTACCGTCGGGTTGTGCGTAACGGACAGTAGTCCCTCATAATTCCCCCGCCGTCTCGGCGCAAAAGTAACGTTGACGATCTGAGTCCCCAACGGGGGCATCACAAAGGTGTTGAGATCGGCAACAAAGGAGGGGTCGTTTGATACGATGCCAGTTATGGTCAGGTTCACGGCGCTTGGGTTGAACAATTCCACGGGTAACGTGCGAAAATTGTCGGTCTCAACAGCACCGAAATCGAGGACCAGGTCAAGGGGCGTTGAAACGCGGACGGTTCCATCCCCTGTCATGGCCACAACCACGTCACTGCCGGCGTTGTGGCTGATGGTCAGGGAGCCGGACATGGAGCCACCTATGACAGGAGTGAAGGTGACTTCGACCACCTGAATAGCGCTCGGAGCAACTGTGAAGGAGGTCACGTCCCGTACGAACTGCAAATCGTTCGAGGTGATACTGGACACCACCAGGTTGGTGTTGCCCGTATTGGTCACATTCAGGGTCAACGCCTTGGAGTCAAGGATCACGACATTGCCGAAACTCAGCGACGTCGGTGTAACGTCGATACCGGGGCCTATTCCGGTGCCCGTCATCGACACAGCCGAGGGACTGCCCGCGGCGTCGTGGGTGAAGGTCAGGGAGCCGGATATGCCGCCTGGCGAACTTGGAGTGAAGGTGACGTTGACGACCACGTTAGCGCCTGCGGCCAGAACAATCGGTGTCCCGTCGTGTACAAAATCAAGGTGGCTGGAGACGATAGAGGACAAGGTCAGCGGTCCGGTGCCCGTATTGGTCACGGTAATCTGCAGCACCGAGGGCGTGCCGACATTCACATTGCCGAAAATCAGCGACGTCGGTGTAACGCCGAAAATCGGCGCCGTCCCGGTGCCCGTCATCGACACAACCGAGAGACTGCCCGCGACTGGGTCGTCGTGGGTGAAGGTCAGGTTGCCGGTCCGTAATCCTGCCAAACTAGGAGTGAAGGTGACGTTGATGACCTGGCTGCCAGTTAGCGCGGCCAGAACAATATTCGGTGTCCCGGTCAGATCGGGTACAAAATCACCGAGGTCGGAGACGATAGAGGTCACGGTCAGCGGTGCGGTGCCCGTATTGGTCACGGTAATCTGCAGCACCGAGGGCGTGCCGACATTCACATTGCCGAAAATCAGCGGATCCACATCAACGCCGAAAATCGGCGCCGTCCCGGTGCCCGTCATCGTCACAACCGAGGGACTGCCCGCGGCGTCGTGGGTGAAGGTCAGGGATTGGCTCAGCGCTCCTGTGGCAGTCGGAGTGAAGGTGACGTTGACGACCTGGTTAGCGCCTGCGGCCACAACAAAAGCGGTCAGATCGGGTACAAAATTGCCGTGGTCGGAGACGACATTTGTCACGGTCAGCGGTCCGGTGCCCGTATTGGTCACCGTAATCGGCAGCACCGAGGGCGTACCGACATTCACATTGCCGAAAGCCAGCGGATTCGGTGCAACGCCGAAAATCGGCGCCGTTAACACGCTACGACGAATCGTCCCAGCGTCGCCGACAGCAAGCCCCGTGCTGCCGTTGTAGATGATGTCGTTGAGATTGTTGGCTGTAGCGCTGGTTTCGGTGGCCCACGTAGCGCCTCCATCAGCGCTGCGTACGATGGTTCCGCCATCGCCGACGGCGATGGCGGTGGTGCCGCTGTAGACCACGCCGTTGAGGTTGTTGCCCGTCACGGCAGTGCCCACGACTGCCCAGGTGGCACCGCTGTCTGTACTGCGCACGATGGTGCCAGCCATGCCTACGGCAAGAGCCCGCGATGCGTCGCCGGCGTCGATGGCAACATCGACCAATTCGCTTCCGGTCACGGCCGCGCCCACCACCCCCCAGGCAGCGCCACCATCCGTGCTGCGCAGAATGGTACCAGCCGCGCCGACGGCGACGACATTGGCGCTGGTGGAGAAGGCGACGGCATTCAGTTGCTGTCCCGGATCTAAGGTGACCGCCTGTAGGTTCCATGAGACGCCGCTGTCCGTGCTGCGGAGTACGGTCGAGGTGCCGCCCGCGTTCAGGCCGACGGCGATACCTGTGCCCCCGCTGGTGGCGACGGCTAACAGGTCCCTGCCGGGGTCACCGGTGACCGCCTGAACGGTCCAGTTGAGGCCGCTGTCGATCGTGCGCAGAATAGTCGAGGCGGGGGGGGCCACGCTCTGACCGACGGCGACGGCATCGGTGGCCGAGAGGACGGCGACAGCATTGAGATTCTGTAAGGGATCCGCCGCGACGGTGCCGGTGAGCCAGGTCGACCCCTGGTCTGTGCTGAAGATGATGTTGGAGTTTCCCGCTTGGTTGCCGACGGCGATGACGGTGTTGCCGCTGGCTGCAATACCATTGAGCAATGCCGCCGGTCCGGGCTGGATGGGATTGCTCCACGTGGCGCCGCTGTCGGTGCTGCGCACGAAGGAACCACTCATGCCAATAGCGATCACCGTGGTGCCGCCGTTGGCGGCGACTTTTTCAAGATCCTCGCCGGGATCATCGGCAAGGGACAAGACGCTCCAGTTGGCGCCGCTGTCTGTCGTGTGCAGAATGGTCGAGGCCGCTCCGTTCGCCTTACCGACAGCAATGGCCACGGTGGCGGAGAGAACGGTGACATCCTTCAGATCCTCGCCTGGGTCAGAGCCGACGGCGCCGCTGAGCCAACTGGTGCCGCTGTCGGTGCTGTAAGCGACGGTAGAGGCCGCACCCACCCGCTTACCCACTGCGATGACCGTGGCACCACTGGAGTGGATGGCCTTGAGGTCGCCCGTCACCGAGGACGGAACATCGGCCCAGTTGGCGCCGCCGTTCACGCTGCTGATGATCGTCCCAGCCTTGCCGACAGCAGCCCAGGTGGTACCGCTGATGTAGGTGACCTTTTCGAGGTCTTCTCCCGGGTCGGCGGTGACGTCGACATCTACCAGCGCCCAGGTAACGCCGCTGTCCGTGCTCTGCAGGACAGTCGAACTCCCACCGGCCTTCTTGCCCACGGCGACGAGTGTGGTGCCGCTGGCATCGACAAAGACGTCATTCAGGTCCTTTTTAGGGTCACCACCGGTGACCGCCTGAACGCTCCAGTTGACGCCGCTGTCGGTCGTGCGCAGAATGGTCGACGAGGCCCCCTTTTTGCCGACGGCGACGGCGACGGTGGGCGACAGGACGACCACACTTTTCAGCTCCAGACCAGGATCCGGGGTGACGGTGCCGCTGGCCCAGCTGACGCCGCTGTCTGTGCTGTAGATGGTCGCGCCGTTCTTGCCCACCGCAATAGCGGTCGTGCCATTGAAGTGAATGGCCTTAAGTTCATCAGTGACCGGGGTGGTGACCGCCGACCAGTAGGCGCCGCCGTTGGTGCTGCGCACTATGGCGCCGGCCTTCCCGATCCCCACGCCGACGGTGGAGCTGAGGAAGACGATGTCCTTGAGATCCTCGGTCGTCGGCACGACGGAGGAGGCTGTAGTGCTCCAGGTTGAGCCCGTATCGCTGCTGAGCAACACGATACCATTGTCTCCCACTGCGTTGGCGATTGCGGCGGTGACGAACACGGCTTCGCTGAGGTTCTCAATTGTGCTACTGCTCGGGCTGTCCCACTGCGCCAGCGTGTCCTGTGCGAACAGCAGCAGGCTTGCCAGGAGGATGAGGGCGCAGATCGGCGACTTGCCGCGTCCACAGCGCTGAGCCATCCGCACCATAGACGTGGATCTGTGCTGGACAGGTCCGCGCACTCCCTCTAGCAGGGGTACCCAGAACGAGAGTCGTTCAGCCTTTGCGAGTTGAGGTTTCACTATGTTGCTCGGAGCCGATGTGCTTCCAGACGCGGGGCGGGGCATACTTCTACGAGAGGACCACACTGCAAAGAACGCTCCATCAAATGTGTGCGCTCCACAGGAGACCCTGTTCAACGTATCGGCATCGAGCGCCAAAGTCGTAAAGGCTCTTTTTATCGCCGAGGATGGCCGTTTTTATCGTATAAATATAGCGGTTATAACATGTTGTTTATAAAATACTTACGGACGAATTAAATAATTCCAAAGGGACACCTCAGGCCGCACCAGGCGCAAGCCAGGCGGGTACCCCCGGGGGTAAAAGGGATAAAAAAGGATAAACAGGGACATTATCATGCATCTTGGTCGGCCCTGAACAAGAGATATTTTCTTGCCGGGACCTCCACCTTCTCGAACTTTCAACCGACGACAGAACGACCGAAAGGCCCCAAAATCCTACGATCCAAGGGCCTTCTCATGATCATTCCATCAGTTACGCCGGTTCAGACCTCGACATTACTGGTGCATGCAGATTGTGCGTCCGCACGTAGTCAGGCCGCCTCGAGGATCCGAAAGTCCTGCGCCATCCCCGTGATCTCGAACACCCGTCGGAAGTGCGCCTTGGGATGCGCCAGGGAGATCTGCTTGTCCTTGAGGGGCAGCAGGAAATCCATCAATACCGCCAGCCCCCCCCCGGGCCTTTGGGTCTGCTCGCCGCCCTCCTGCACGATGGACTCCAGCGCATCCGCACATTCGTCGGCGAGGGCCCGCACATCGACACAATGATAGCTGCTCGTTGGGCAACCGTTAGATGAAACGAAAAACGGGCAGCAAGAGGAAAGACGGAATTTCTCCGTAACTCAAGCTACCCGTTTCAGTTACATATGGTGGGCGATCGCGGGCTCGAACCGCGGACCCCCTGCGTGTAAAGCAGGTGCTCTGACCAACTGAGCTAATCGCCCTTACCTCATGATGTTTCGCACCAATAAGCCTACGGCGGAATCTCTCTGCCCACAACATTCGGCTTGTCTATTGCAATGTGGCTCCAGTGAACGATCTTGATGCACACGTCCACTTCAATGCCTCAAGCCAGCGACCCCTGATGAAGATCCTCGTCGACGCCGACGCCTGCCCTCGTGCTGTAAAGGAAATCTTGTTTCGGGCCGTGCAGCGGCTAGCAATTCAAACGACCCTCGTCGCCAACCAATACATGCGAGTACCCTTGTCGGAACACATCGACAGTATCGCCGTTGCTGCGGGTCCGGATGAGGCGGATGACCATATTGTGGAACTGGCCGAGGAGGGCGATCTCGTGATCACGGGCGACATTCCCCTCGCGGACCGGGTCGTCACCAAAGGCGCGCTCGCCCTTGATCACCGTGGCACGATGCTCACCGCCGACAATATCAAGGAGCGACTCGCGACGCGTGATCTTCTCGATACACTACGCAGCGCCGCCCTCGTCGAGGGCGGCCCATCAGCCTATGGGCAGCGGGACTCACAGGCCTTTGCCGATGAGTTGAATCGGTTCCTTCAGTCGCAGGCTGTCTAAGCCGAGAGCACTACCCTGCGACGGTGTTGACGGCTTCTTCTTCCGTTTCGTGCAGTGTGGCAGTTTGCAAGAGCCCGATGATCTGCAGCGTCTTGGCAATCGTGAGTGAGACTGAGCACCAGGCGGTTACAACCTTCTCCCGCCAGGGCCGAGGCAGCGGCGCTGATTTGCTCACCACCATCCTGATTGATGTCATTGGGTGGCGGTGATCACCGCCACGTCGTTTGATCAGAGTGAGTGTTGTGCCACCCGGCCCTGAATGGATTCGCACGTCATCCATAAATTCACCGATGAGTTCCAGTCCCCAACCTCGACGCATATCCCCCGTCTCGCGTCGATCCCGGACTATCTGCAAGGCCGCGTCGACGTCGAAACCGTGTCCCTCGGAAACGGTCACGGCCAGAGCATCCGGAGTGAGCACAAAATTTAGTGAAGTCTGTGCAATACCTCTTGAGAGGTCCGGCTTTTTAAAGTGGGAATCCTGGACGGGTGAGCAAAGGAGATCCATAGGGTCTCGTTGTCATCCTCCTCATCTACTTCAATCTCAAGCTTCTCGCTTCTATCTATAACCTTCTTTTCCCGTCGAATCTCGCCGAGATGACATCGCTGTTCAGGAACTGTTTGACTTGCTGGAGGCAGGGAGTAGTTGCACTAGCCTTTCTCCCAAGCAAGACCAACCCTTGAAGGCAAATCGAAGGATCTGGCGCAGCTTCCACCACGCCTTGACGGTGGCCGGATCTGACCCCGTACATGTGCCAGAGGTTACAGAGGTGATAGAAATCTATTTTTCACTTTACCATATATATCACAACCATTTGTTTATAAACATTTTACGACGCCATCTTCGACTCTGGCAGCCAGAAGAGGGCCGTCTTGTCACCCGCGGCCACTTCCACGGCCCGATCCATCAAATCCGACTCTTCCTCTGAGGTGAGGGGCGCAAAGGATTCAGCGAGCCGCACATTCTCTTCTACCTGCTCAATCGTGTCCATGCCGACGATGGCCACATCGATATCGAGTCCCATCGTGTAGTGCAGAAACTGGCGGCGGTAGTCGGCGGGAATCTGATTGTAGGCCATCACCTTCATACCGATGATCCCCATGCCTTTGCCACGGGCCGCCGGAATCGTCGTCGATGAGAAGTCATTCCACACTCGATTTACGGCCCCCATCGGGTTCAGGACCGTGTCGAAGTCGTATTCCCCGATCATTTTCACAAAATTTGCCGAATGCGTGTGACCCGTGAGACCGACATGAGTAATCTTGCCGGCCTTCTGGTATTCCTCGATCACTCGCAAGGCCCCATCCGTTCCCAGGACCTCAGACAGAGCCTCATCCTGGTCGATGGCGTGAAGTTGGATCAGATCGATCGTCTCGACACCCAGATCTTCGAAGCTCTGGGCGATCTCGCGCTTTACGTCGTCGCCTGAGCGCTTGATACATTTCGTCGCAATGAACAGCGGTTCCCGATCACGATCGCGCAGGGCAATGCCCATTTTGCGCTCGCTCTCCTTATAGCCGGATGCTGTGTCGAGGTAGGTGATTCCGAGATCGATCGCTCGATGCACGACCCCAGCGGCGATGGCATCGTCCTCAACGAGATTCCAGCACACCCCGCCAAGACCAAGAGCAGTTACCTGGCGGCCTGTGGATCCGAGTGTTCGAATGGGAAGTGGCAAAAGGTCCTCCTGGGATAGCGTTGTCTGGCACCTGTCATCTGGCGCTTCAAGATAGCCCCGTGCGCCCTTCATGCAATCTGTTAGGTCCTTGCGCAATCGGTTGGTGCCGGCGCGATCTGTTGGATTTGCCCATGATATGACGCCAGTGCCCCCGCGTGCTTTGTGCTTGCGACTGGCCTGAAGAAAAAAACGATATCGCCTCACTCGGAGGACGTCGACCCGTCCGGGGCCAAAAGCCCTCAAGACGCCCTGTAGGGTGGCACAATGACGACGTAGGAAGGATCCGTCATGCACAAAAGACCCCTGTCGATCAGATCGAGCGTGTCGCTCGGGTCTATCACAGCAATTCGGTCTGGCGAATCGGTCTGAGACCATGTAGATTGGTAGACATGCAACCGATCAACCGCCGATACCGTAGCCGCACGTATTATTTGAATCTCCGCAGGATCGCCATCGGGAGACGCGGCTGACGAAGTTGGACTGATTGGTTCGATGCAGAGCTGCCCCCGGTGATGGTCACATCTCCGGGGGCAGCTCTTTTTTTGTCTTCACCTGCTACGCAATTTTCTGAAACCGTCTCAGAGGTAACGATGAATCTGCTCGAAGATCTCGCATTTCGCGGTCAACTCTATCAGGTCACCGACCAGGATGCCCTGAATGAACGACTGAATACGGGACCGATTTCCTTGTATTGCGGCTTCGACCCGACCGCTGACAGTCTGACGATCGGGAACCTCGTTCAGATCATGCTTCTGCGACGCTTTCAGCTCGCCGGCCATCGCCCCATCGCGCTTGTTGGTGGTGGCACGGGGCTGATTGGCGATCCCTCAGGCAAGGCGCAGGAACGCACCCTGAACACAGCCGACATCGTCGAGCAGTGGAGTGCCCGAATCCGCGGCCAAATCGAGCCATTTCTCGACTTCGATGGGCCTGCCGCTGCACGCATGGCCAACAACTACGACTGGCTCGGGAGTCTTGGCGCCATCGAATTGATGCGAGACGTGGGCAAGCACTTTCCCGTCCCCTTCATGCTCGCCAAGGAATCCGTCAGTTCTCGCCTGGCTAGCGGCATCTCTTACACCGAATTCAGCTACATGATCCTGCAGTCCTACGACTTTCTCGAGTTGTATCGTCGTCAGCAGTGTCAACTACAGGTCGGCGGCTCGGATCAATGGGGGAATATCACCGCGGGAACAGAGCTGATTCGACGCGCGGACAGTGGCCGGGCATTCGGCTTGACCTGTCCCCTCGTCACCAATGCTGACGGCACGAAGTTCGGCAAAACAGAGAAGGGCACCATCTGGTTGTCCGCAAAACGGACATCTCCGTACGAGTTCTATCAGTTCTGGATGGGCTCAGATGACCGCAGCGTTGTCTCCTACCTAAAGACCTTCACGTTCTTGTCTCACGGTGAGATCCTCGATCTCGAGAAGTCTGTCGCGGAGAATCCGGGCCAGCGCGAGGCGCAGCGAACGTTGGCAGCATTGGTAACGGAACTGGTCCACGGCAAAGACGCGGCTCAGAAAGCAGAAAGAATTTCGCGCGCCCTGTTCTACGGTGAACTGACCCAGCTATTGGAGGATGAGATCGAGGAAGCGTTCCACGACGTACCAACGCACGCTATGGAGGGCGCCGAATCGCCGCTCATAAACCTGCTCATGGACGCATCCGTCGCCAGTTCGAAGAGGCAAGCACGCCAGGACATCACGTCAGGAGCGATCTACCTGAACGGTGAACGCTGCACCGATCTGGACCACACCGTGCGCAAAGCAGACGGCCTGCACGGCCGCTACATCGTCATCCGCCGCGGCAAGAACAAATACACGCTGGTTCAGTAGGTCTCGGATCAGCTACCAGGACCTAGCGTCGAGAATCACGCAACAATTCTCGTCTTGAGGCGTCAGTATCACCGCTCGAGAGAGGCCCAGCGATCAACGCCGTCATTCCCATTCCACCGTGCCCGGTGGTTTGTGGGTCACATCGTAGAACACCGCTTCAATGCCGCCGAGCGACATCAACTGATCGCGCACGTCGATGAGGTATGCAGTTGGCAGCCGATCGAAGCGGACCGTCATGAAATCACTCGTCGTGATCGGCCGCAAGACGAGAGACTGCGACACACCGTCACTCGAAAGCGGCAGCAACACAGTCGGCATTTGGGTGACGTGTCCCATCAAATCATGCGTGTCGAGAGCGTCCATCACGATCGCATCCGCTTCACGCAGCAAATCGAGCCGGTCGCGTGTCAGATAACCCTGGATCAGTCGCAACTCACCAAGAAGTCGATTCGGGGCCAGCTGAAAGACAACGCGATTGATCTGATCAACGGCATTGGTCAGGTCCGTCGACAGTCGCTCAAGGGTATCCCAGTCGACGGCTTCCTCTTCACCAGGCAGGATCGCAACGGTCTCGCGTCCGTGCAATACGGCTGGGTGGGCGTAGGTTCGACCATCACCTTGGACACCAACGGACCGGATCGGCAAAACATCGATTTCGAGCAGTTCCGCATCTTTTGCAGGCAATAGGTCGCGTATCTGCGTGCGATCAACGGCGCCATTTCCAGTATCCCCATTGCTGCACAGACAGCGCACAGCCAGACCCGGGCCTGGGAAGGGATGTCGCCACACGAGATGGTGCGGTAGGCCCAGCTTCTCCCCTACTTCGCGCACTTCATCCTTGTAAAGTTGACTGAGTGGCTCGACGACCTTGCCTTCTGCCAGCAATTTCTCGATGACACCGACACGATTGTGGTGGGTCTTGATCACTTGCGCGTGATCGGTTCCTCCGGATTCAATCGTATCCGTGTACAGGGTCCCTTGTCCAAGCAGCCATTCTTCAGGGTCTAGTTCCAACTGCTCCAGGGCGCGATCGCGAACGGCGATGAATTCTTCGCCAATGTGACGACGTTTTTCTTCGGGCTCGGCAATTCCCGCAAGACGATCAAGGAATTCGTCGCTCGCGTCGATCACTTGCAGATTGCTGAAACCCGACGCATTGAGCAACTCTTCCACGAGGGCCGTCTCGCCCTTGCGCATGAAACCATTGTCGATGTGCAGCCCCAGAACCCGATCCGTGCCCAGCGCTTGATTCAACATCAGAAAGGCCACCGTCGAATCGACGCCGCCACTGACCAGCAGGAATACTTTTCGATCTGCCACCTGATCGCGAAGTTCCTGTGCGGAGCGCTCGATGAAGCCTTCCATCGTCCAGTCACGATCACACTCACATAGCTTCAGGAAATTGTCGAGCACCTGCATACCCGACTCGGTATGGGTGACCTCTGGATGAAACTGAAGTCCATAGATTCGTCGATCATCGTCTCCCATCACGGCGACGGGGCAATCATCGGTGACACCCAGGATTTGAAACCCTTCAGGGATCTGCGCCACCAGATCGCGATGACTCATCCAGATAGGTTCGCGTGAGCGCAGGCCGCTTAGCACGCCCGTTGCCTGCAGAACGTCGAGCTCGGCTGCACCGAACTCCATCGTGTCTCCACGCTCGACACGACCGCCGAGGTGATGGCAGATCAGCTGGTGGCCATAACACAGGCCGAGAACCGGAACACCAGCATGGAGAATCTGTTCGTTGAAAGGTGGGCGGTCCTCGGCATAGACGCTCGAGGGACCTCCTGAGAGGATGATCCCTGCAGCATCCTGCACAAGACCTACGTCGGCGTCAGGAGGCAGGATCTGCGCCCAGGCATTGAGCCGGCGCACACGGTTGGCGATGAGATGGGCGTACTGGCCGCCGAAGTCGAGAACGACGATGCCGCGGCTCAATCCGAGTCGCTCCTCTGGGGAGAGGATGTGCCGTCAACTGACGGCGAGGATGTGCCGCCACAGGCGGCTAGGAGTGCCGACAACTGACGACGTAGGAAATACAGGAAGAAGCGGGAATATACACAGCCGGCGCACGCCAGCAAGATCTCAGTCGGGCTACTCGACACCAATCAGTTCAAACGGGCGTAGAAAAGCTTGCCATCTGTGAGGGTCATCGTCAGCGTACTACGCTGAATCGCGATCTCGACCACCGTATCTCCTGATGGTAACTGGAGATTGTCGGCGGGGTCATTCGACTGAGCCCGCGTATAGAAGAGCGTCATCAGATTGCCAACCAGAGTATAGGTCCCCTCAAAGACACGGACGCGTGTCGTTGGAAAGGACTGATTGCGATCGACGTCACCACCTGCGAGACTACTATAGGATCTTAGTTCTACAGATCCATCCACTTTAAAGATGAAAACTTCGTTGGCCGCCGCTTCGTCGCGACTCCAACTGCCCACCAGCTGCTCGCGCAGAGTCACCCCGCCATTGACACCAGGATCGAGTGGATTCTCGCGCTTGAGATCACCACAACCACTCATCCATAGCAAACCGACGGCAAGAGCTGCGCAGATTCTGGGAACGATCGACGTTGATTTCATGACTGTAGTCTCCGTCCTCAAAATCGACGACGGATCTGCAGCAGCGGTTGGCCACGATCCGCCAGACCGATGCCAACCTGCGTGCGTGGACCCGCAGTAGATGCAAGGCGGGGGGCACTGCCCATCCACAGAACATCAGCCCAGTTGTAGATGTAGAGAGCGCCTGCGACCCAGAAGAGCCGATTGCTCATCGTGCGCCGATCCTGGGCCTCATTGAAGTAGCGGTCAAATTCACTCTGTGGGAAGCTGGCATCCAGTGCTTTGTACTGATCGAGCCAATCATTCGAGCTCGAGCGATAGGTGAAACCACCGATCAGCGCGACTGTCTCCAGACCGAGTAAGGCCCATCCCTTCGTTCGCTCCCCTATCTGCTTCTGATAGATACCCGGAATGACCGCCGTGCGCAGCGATACACCACTGCTGGCGACACGAAAAACCTGGCGTGTCATGGCCTTGGCTAGGTCATCAATGCGGTCAGGACTGCGCACGCGCATGAGAGGCTTAAGCATGGGATCTTCACCAGCATCCAGATCGATGACCAGAGCCAGTGACATGCGTGGAAAGACCTGTTTGACCTGTACCGCGCCAATTGCCTTCGGGGTGACGGCCAGAATAGTATCTCGTAGTGGATGTCGCAGAACCTCGGCGGAAACGATATCGAACAAATCGCCAGGAGCCACGCCATCGCCCTGTCCAAGATCGATGAGCACGAGGTTACCCGTCTGCACGCGAATGATGTAGCCATCCCCATCGATACCAGGCATGGAAGGGGTCATACTTGCCTGCGCCGAGAGCAGCGTTGGTGCGGCGAGTATGCAGGCCAACACCAATCCTCTGATGAAATATTGTGTGCGTGTCATGGTTTAACTCGTCTCCTCAACGACGATATCGTCTTCCTCTTCGACATCGACTTCGATCTCGTCGTCGTCGTCATCTTCCTCGAACTCCTCGACGACTTCCTCATCCTCGTCATCTTCGTCGTCTTCGTCATCTCCGCCGGCCATCTTCATGTAGGCAAAGAAGGCGATGCCAGCGATACCCAAGACACCGACGACGATGATAAACCAGGGCTGCAGGAAGAAAGGGGTCTCAGCTTCGTCCGCGGGCGGCTCCATGCCGTCCAGCGGCGGCGGCGGCGTATCGGCACCAATAGTGGGCAGCGGCGTGGCGGCAGTGATCTTAGATTCCAGATCCGATATCCGCCGATTCAGCTCCGCGATCTCTTCCTCACTCATCGCCGCCTCGCCCTCTTCAGCTTCCATGCCTACGGGCACGGAATTGAGCAGACTGACGGTCGTGCGCAATTCACCGAGTTCATCGCGCATCTCAGTGATCTGTCGGTTGATCGAATTGAACTGCGGTTTCACGACATCATCGTCATAGCGACGCAGTTCGCGGATCGCCCGCTCCAGACTCTTGATGGATCCCTGGATGCTGCTGATGTTGCGAGCGAGTCTGCCCGCATCTGAACGGATCTGATTGCGCTCGGTGGCGGCTTTCTCTGCTGTCTCCGTCGTCATCTCCTGATCCATGACCATTTGCTCTTCCATGGTCATGAAGCGCGCCACGTCACCTGGTCGCAGGCCCAGCAGGGGAGCTCCCAATAACGTGACCGACGCAGCTCGAGCCGAAACCATGCTCACCTGTCCTATGACGAGCTCGATCTCAGGCGAACCCAGATTCTCTCCCGTCAGCGGATGAATGATCGCCTCTTCGGGAGGACGCACGATGACCATCTCGAGACCTACCTCGAGTCCGTCGTCGGCCCCCTTGTCTATCGTTAGCGTTGAGCCACGTGCCTTGGTGACGAAGGCCTCGCCAGCCAAAGCCGGAGATATCAGGGCCAGGGTCATCAACGCCGTGAGCGCCATGCCTTTACAGTTCATTATCCTCATTGCCAGTCTCGTCAAACCTTTCACTGGTTCCGGCTGGCTATCGTGCCAGCTGGACCAGACTCTCGTGCTGCCAGTTCTCGTCGTCGCGACGCGGGTGATCGGTGTTGTAGTGCACCCCACGACTCTCTTTGCGCATCCGTGCAGTGTTGGCCACCAATTGTGCTGCAGTGACCAGATTCCATACCTCCAATGATGCCTGATCGTGCGTCCGTCGGGCATCGATTTCCTCGGCCAGCTCAGCGAGCCGATTACAAGCTTTCTGCAGACCCCCATCGTCGCGCTCGATGCCAACCCATTCCAGCATCGTTGCACCCATCTCAGCACGCCAGCGCCGACAGTCCTCTCCTTCGCCCCCCTCGTGTTTCTCTGGAGGGGAGGGCCAGTGAGCCTGGTCATCCGCCGACTCCTCTATCACTACATCGGCAGCGCGCCGGGCGAACACGAGTGCTTCCAGCAGCGAATTGCTCGCCAACCGGTTTGCCCCGTGGAATCCTGTATGGGCCACTTCACCTGCCGCATAGAGTCCCGGCACATCGGTGCGCCCGTGCAAATTCGTATGTACGCCGCCGCACAAGTAATGTGCCGCCGGCGCGACGGGGATCGGATCCCGCGTCATATCAATCCCGTATTCCCGACACGTGCGGTCGATATTCGGGAACCGACGACGCGTCTGTTCCGCATTCTGTGCGGTCACGTCGAGATACACATGCCGTCGGCCACTTCTTTTCAATTCTGCCACGATCGCCCGCGCCACTCGATCACGCGTCGCCAGCGAACCGCCTTCGAGCTGTTTTTCGACGAAGGCCTCGCCCTCGTCATTGACGAGAATTGCCCCGTGGCCACGCAACGCTTCCGTAATCAGGAAGGTGTTGCCCTGCTCGTGAGCCAAGGCCGTCGGGTGGAACTGGACAAACTCCATGTTCGCCAGTGTCGCACCAGCCCGATAAGCCATCGCCAGACCATCTCCGGTCGCAATCCCCGGATTGGTCGTGCTCGCATACATCTGTCCGGCGCCTCCTGTCGCCAGCAGGGTCGCTCGCGCCTGCAGCGCCAGCGGCTCCCCCCCGGATCCTTCCAGGGCCCACGCCCCTCGACAGCGTCCTTTGCCATCGATGGCCAGGTCGACGACGGTCGTATCCGCTACGAGCCGAATCCCTTCTTGAGACTTGGCTGCAGCCACCAGAGCACGAGAGATCTCCCGCCCTGTCCAGTCGTCAGCATGAGCAACGCGATGTCGCGAATGACCCCCTTCCCGTCCGAGGGAAAGCTCTCCCGCTGCCGTGCGTGAGAACTGGGTGCCAAGCCGCAACAGATCCGCTACCACACGGGGGCCGTCTTCAATGGCCACCTGAACCGCCCCGGCGTCACAGAGTCCGTCACCTGCATCCAGTGTATCCTGGATATGCACGGCGACAGAATCATCGCTCCCGAGAGCAGCTGCAATGCCACCTTGGGCATAGCGGGTATTGGACTCTCCGGCACCGGACTTCGTAACAACGGTGACGGATGCGTCTCTCTGAGCAGCGAGGATCGCAAAATACAGGCCAGCGGCCCCACTACCGACGATCAGATAATCGGACTCGATGCGCATATCTTTAGGAAAATAAGTGAGTTACCACTGTTTTAAGAGGTCAACTTCGGATGATCCCCGACGGAACCAACCATTGACTTCAGAAGCGTCGCCTACATGTGGAGTCGATATCCCTCGCCTGATACAGGATGTTGGGGAGGGCCGAATCAAGACCAACAGACATTTGGCGTCTATCTACTCGGAAGGGAAAATGCTTCCACTGGTTGAGAATCTACACGAAGCGATAATCCGTGCACGACGGGTTGAGCTATCGGAGTCGTAGCAGCGGTGAGTAGAGCAGAAGCCCTCCCACATCGAGCTCTGCATAATAAAGCCCTGCCGCAGCCGCGTGCCCCTGGTCGTTGAGGCCATCCCATTGGACACTGTAGATACCGGGGACAGAGAGCCCACGGAACAGCTGTCGGACAAAACCTCCTACGACATTGTGGATATCCAGCGTCATCACGCTGCTTTGCCCTGCGAGTGTGATCTCACCGATACCCACAGTGAAGGGAATCGTCACGGGACCGGTGCTTGGATTGGGAAACGCCGGTCCAATATCAAAGGTGACGGGAGACAACGGATCGAAGTTGAGGAAGGGTTCGAAGCGCACTGCCCCGAGCATGCGGGAAGCAATCGACGCGTGATCTGCCGTTCCCCACCAGTTTCTGATCGCCACAACATCTGCGCTTGTTCGATTGTCAATGAGCAGGCTGACATTGTCGAGTCGATTCAGCTCCATGCGCTCCGGTTGCGTGACCCCTTGAATCTGAAAGGCTGTATCGCTCCGGGAGATCGTATTGCCGTTAATCCATGCATGGCCGTTGTGATGAACGAGTGCGACTCGCGTTTCGATGAACAGATTGTCTTCAATCTTGACCTGCCCGGCACCGTCGACGAAAACACCCGTACCACCGCGGAAGCGGTTGTCTGCGATCGTACCGAAGACACCACTGCCTAGCTGCATATTGATCAACCCCGCCTGCGCCTGACCATTGTCCAAAAAGTCTCCCCCTGTGCACTCGAGGAATCCGCCCTCTCGATGCAGCCCGGGACCGCCGCACAGACTGATTTGCGGTTCCTCAATTTGCACGGGTGCCTCACCGGTCAGCAGCAACCCCGTTGCGCCAACATCTTCGAGGGTGATGCGCGTCATCACGTAGCCCCCTTCATCCGCGTCCAGATGCACGGCGTTGCCGGCTACATGGCGAATAACGACATCTTCCACGAGCGTGCTGCGGCGTGCGTCGACGATACGCAGGGCGTTGTCAGCGTATTCGACGACGGCGTTCTGCAGAAGAAGCGAACCAAAGGGTTGTACTCGAATCCCGGCCCAGTCTCCCGCAGCGGGTGAAGAGGCGCCCGACGTGAACGTCGTCGTTGCTCCGCCGCCCACACTCAAGACACCCTTCACAAGGATCTCACTACGTTCTACATCGAGGCCGCCCGAACGCCCATCCGGGAAAAACCGCACCGTCGCTCCCGCCGCGATGCGCAGTCGTACCCCTTCGGGAATCTCGATGTCTGCCACGACATCGACTGGGCCACTCCAGGTTTCATCGCCTGCGAGAATGCCCGCCTTGCGGTGGTCGCCGATGATCAGATCTGCGATGATCGAGGTGCCTTCTCGGCGAATCTTTTCAACAGCAACGCCTCTTGAGGCAGGATTCGTGAGAGGATTGAAATCGGTGAACATCTCGCCATCGAACACATCGGTGGCATCACCAAGATTGCCATTGTGAGCGCGGCGATAGGTTTCGTCGTGCGCCCAGAAGTCGAGATTGTCTCCTCCCAGCGTGCGCGCCGGTTGACTACCCAGCGGAAAGCCCGCATCCGAGAATCGACCATCCGCGCACACGAGGTCCACGAGTTTGGTGAGTTCATTGTTGTTGCCACCGGTGTTCTCGTCGATCTGCCAGATGAGTAATCCATCGGTTGGAATCCGACGATTGTAAAAGCTGGCCCCCGCACGGCGGTGTTCGATCAACAGATATCTAGCAGGTTCCAATGCCATCCGGTAGACGCGACCGCCATCAGCAGGATCGTCGATCAGTTCATCTGTCCGTGTGCGGTCAACGAAAACCAGATCTTCATTTTCTACGCCGAGCCACCCAAGCCGCAACAATGACCACGGCGTGAAGGACGTAGGGCCGCCGAGATCCTGCCAGCCACGAGCACCGTGCCCCATCAGTCCCCAATAGCCAATCCCCGCACTGTCGTCAGCTGGACCGAGTTCACCGAGGCTGGAGAAGCCTGTATCAAATAGATCGGGCAGACCAAGCAGGTGCCCCAGTTCATGAGCAATGATCCCTACGGCGCTCGCAAAGGTGCGGCCCTCCTGAATCGTTCCTCCTGGGGGCTTGCCGACGCGCAGATCATCCCGAATCAGGATACGCCCGCCATTTTGGCTCAGATCATCCGTAAACAGATTCGATGACAAGCCCAATACGGCAACACCATTCGCTTCACTGACGAGAAATCGACTCGGCGTTTCTGGCACGACGACGAACAGCGCATCCACGAAGCCGTCGTCATCCCCCGAGTTCGGCTCGCCATCGGGGCCATCGTTGTCATAGGCGCCGAAGTCGATGTCTGCATCTGCCGCATCCACAATCTCTTCGACGAATCGTCCAAAATCTCCGGAGACACCCGCTGTGGATGAGACATAGTCCTGCGCACGATCACGAGACCGATACATCTTCCCGGGGACTGCACCGGACAGTTGATACTGTCCGTGGGACATCTCATTGAAGAAATGCGTCAGTGATCCAGGCAGATCGGCAAGAAAGAGACTGTCCGCGAAGGCGGGCGTCGTCAGACTCGAGACATTGTCATCAGCAAAGGTGCCGAACAGCACCAGGGCGTGAAGATTCCCTGTGGATGGAAGATTCTGCGCCGGCGCGCCGATACGTGCCGCTGGATGGGCGCAGAAGGACGGCTGTGACAAAGACATCGCCGGCGTCGCCAAAAACCACAGCAGTAACCCGGACGCCAGCCAACTCTGGAGGCGGATCAACTCTCGTCCGCTGGTCCACCGGTGGCCATCGACCGCTTGATCTCGTCGAGCTTCAGGAACAACTCCTGGCTGATGAACAGATCGTGGAGATCGCGATCCAGATGGCCGCGCTCGACTTCCTCGGCGAGGATCTTGAGCACCAGTTCACGTGACATCGGCCTGGCGCGATAGGGACGATCGTCGGCAGATAGTGACTCGAAGATGTCGACGAGGGCAAGAATGCGCGCCTGCAGGCTGATCTGGTCACCCTCAAGGCCTTGCGGATAGCCACTCCCATTCAGTTTCTCGTGATGAGCACCGGCAATGTCTGGAACCCTGGCGAGTTTTCGTGTAAAAGGAATCTGTTCGAGCATACGAATACTCATCGCCGCGTGATCATTGATCTTCTTGCGCTCATCGTCCGTTAGACTGCCTTTACGGATGAGGAGATTCACCAATTCCTCGTCCGTCACCGGCGCCGGCAGTGTATCGAGGTAGCGCTTGTCACGGATCTGTTTCAAATGGGCGAGATCTTCGTCGGCCATGAACTCGCCAGGCTCATTGGCACGTTCAAGGAATGCCAGATCCTCAGCCATCTGCGACAGGAGAGTATCTACCGCCTCACGCTGTTGGGGCTCCAGTGGTTTCCCGGCGACGGCGGCATCGGCTCGCCGCCGCTCCCAATCGGCCTCTACTGTGGCTGCAAACCAGGCATAACGGGTTCGCAACAGATCAACTCTATCATAGATCGTCGTGAGTTTGGTTGGCTTGTCGACGACCCATTCCGGTGTTGTAATCTTGCCGATATCATGCATCCACGCCGCCAATTCAAGTTCCTCGAGTTCATCGATATCCAACTCGATATCCTGCAGGGGACCTTCCTTGCAGTCGTTGACGGCACGCGCCACGAGCATCGTCATCTCGGTGACTCGGCGGATGTGACCACCTGTATAGGGCGACCGCTCGTCAATCGCCGTCGCCATCACATGCACGAAAGACTCGAAGAGGCGTTGGGTATCCTCGATGAGGCGCACATTGTTGATGGATACGGCAGCTTGAGAGGCCAGGGACTGCACCAGACTCTCGTCGGTCGTGGGAAAGGCGACGATCTCATCGGAGCCACTGATCTTCGCATTGATCAGTTGCAGGACGCCGATGATCTGCTCTTCATGATCACGCATGGGCACGACCAGCATGGATTGCGAATGATAGCCAGTCATGGAGTCGTAGTAGCGGGGGCCCTCAAAACGCTGGGGTGCCTCTTCGGCATACACATCGACGATGTTGAGTGTTTCGCCCGTCACCGCGGCGTAGCCAGAGGCGCTTTCTTCGTTGAGTGGCACGGGCGGAACGTCTACGGGGCGATGTGGCCCGCCACTGAACAGTTGCAGCGTATCGTTCTGAGCAATCTTGAAGGTCAGTTCCTGCCCCTGCAGCAGATACAGAGTCCCTGCATCGGCGTTGGTGAAACGCCGTGCCTCCAGCAGAATGCGATCCAGCAGCGTGTCCAGATCACGTTCCAGGGACAACGCAGCGCCAATCTCATTTAGCCGTCGTAGGCGATCTTCGAGATCTCTGCCGAGAGGCGGTTCCTGCAAGGGATCGAACCTCCAAAATGGGTGGAAATGCAAGGTATTCAAGCACTTGCGACATGTCAACGGATCGCATCAGATCCCCGAAGAGCGATCGATCTGCACACCAATCCGGGTCCGCGTCGGCACCCGTCGACGCCACTGACGGCGAGCAAACATCGCTACCCCAAAGCCGCACAGTTCGAGACGCAAGGAGCCATTCAGGCGTGCCCCTCTACCGGCAAGAGGCAAGATGGCGACGGCTCCAGGCAGAGTGGACTCGTATTCATAGATGCGTGCCTTCCAGGCGGAGACATTGAACCAGGTGAATTGCAGTTG
>Ga0233428_1001595_pt1 | contig 23688 bp, 24 predicted proteins | sample SI_118_April2016_4_FD_179890 | JGI IMG/M metagenome (GOLD analysis project Ga0233428, IMG submission 179890) | Seawater microbial communities from Saanich Inlet, British Columbia, Canada - SI_118_April2016_120_MG | ecosystem: Environmental > Aquatic > Marine > Inlet | place: Canada: British... | reverse complement strand
AGTTCGATTGGTGGAATTCCACCAAGAAAGCTACTTGAGGCTATTTAAACAACGGAGATTCTATTTTTAGCAAGCGTTAGAAATGGGAGGATTACACAAGACTACAATGAAAGAGTTGTTCTTAGTTACAACAGCGTTAGAAGATACCTGGCCAGAATCTAATAAACCAGTACTTTATTTAGGTAAGTGGTGTCAACTATATTCCAGAAAACATTACTGGATGAAATTTGATTCAGAAATTGCCCCATACCATTGGGATGACCGTGATAAATTGTATGAGGATTGTAAGTATCTTCAAAATTTATTTGAACGGATGTTGACTGAATTAACAGTAGAGTTAAATAAAATTCATGAAGTTAATTATGATTCACGTTATTGGAGAATAATAGTAGGGCCATGGCTAATGATGTTTTTGCCTATTATTTTCGATAGATGGTCATGTTTGCATAATGCTATAGATAAATATCCTGTTACAAATACAAAGATACATGAAGGAATTAATTTAAATTACGTGCCACAATGCATGGAGCATTTTGCAGATATTGCAAAAAGTGATCTTTGGAATCATGCGATTTATTCTTCAATATTAAAATTCTTAAAGTTTGAAAAAAAAACATTTATAAAAACATCGAGAAGTATTCCTAAGTGGCTAGTAAACAGAACGCTGGAAAAGAAAAATATTCTTTCTAAAATTAAAAATATGATAATGATTGCAACATCATTACTTTCAAGAAATAACAATTATTTTTTTAGCAAAACATACTTGAGCAAGGTAGATCTTATTAAGTTACAATTTAAATTAGGCCAGATTCCAGTTGTTTATCAGGAAGACTATAGTTCTGAATTAGAAATCCAGCAGCACTTTAGAAATATTACTCTGTCAGGTTTTAAAAGTAATAGCACATTTGAAAAATTCGCAAAGGAAGTTATACCTTCACAAATCCCAATAGCCTATCTTGAGGGTTATAAAAAAATAACTCAGCGAACAAATAATATAAGGTGGCCTAAAAATCCTAAACTTATTTGGACAAGTAATTCATATTTTATGGATGAAATATTTAAATTTTGGACAGCAGAAAAAGTAGATAAAGGTGCGCCTCTTGTGATTGGTCAACATGGAGGACATTATGGCCAAGGGCTATTTAGTTTTACAGAGTATCATGAGTTAAAAATATGCGATCATTATTTTTCATGGGGCTGGGGAGATGGTAATGATAAGGTTATACCGATTGGGACAGTAAAAAAACCTATAAAAAACAAAAGCAAAGAACTTAAAAACAATTCTATATTATTTCTTATAAGTGGCATCTCTAGATATCCTAGTGGCATCGCAAGTATGCCGATTTCTAGTCAATGGGTTGATTACTTAGATGATCAAATGGAATTTTACGAGAATATGCCTGCTCATATTTCAAGTCATGTAACTATAAGGTTATATCCGCATGATTACGAATGGTCACAATTTAAACGTTGGAAAGATAGGTTCCCTGATTCAAAAATTGATGAGTGTAAAGAAGAATTTAATAAAGTTATTGCAAATACAAAATTATTTATATCTGGATGGAATACAACCACATATTTGGAGTCAATGCTGTCAAACATACCAACAGTAATATTTTGGAATCCTAAATATTTTGAATTAAGAGATGATGCAAAGGGATTATTTGAGGAATTGAAAAAAGTTGGAATATTGCATGATGATCCCATATCAGCCGTGAAACATGTGAATAATATATATAATGATATTGATGCATGGTGGAATCGTCCCGATGTTATTTCTGCTCGTAATAAATTTACAAATAAATATGCTTATTCAAATAATGTATTAGCGAAATTGAGTTGTGTTCTTAAAGATATTTCAAATAGGTAGTATTTAAAATGAAGTCGAATCTCTATTGGTTAACCGGCCTTTCTGGTGCAGGAAAAACAACTATTGGAAGTATGTTTTGTGCACGCTTAAAAGAAGTAAAGAATAATATTGTTTACCTTGATGGTGATGTGTTGCGTGAAATTTTTGGTGATTCTCATAATTATTCACCAGATGGGCGGAAGCATTTAGCGATGTGTTACGCGCGACTTTGTAAAATGTTAACCGAGCAAGGTGTTGATGTAGTTATAGCCACAATTTCAATGTTTCATGAAGTTAGAGAATGGAATCGAAAAAATATCGAAAATTATAATGAAATATATATAAAAGTTCCGATGGAAGTTCTCATTGCTAGAGACCAAAAAAATCTATATAGCCGTGCTTTGCGAGGAGAAGTTGAGCATGTTATGGGTATTGATATAGAAGTCGAGGAACCGAATAACCCAGATGTTATAATTATAAATGATGGTTCAACTACGCCTGAATATATGATGAATCAACTCATTAGCAAACTTAATTTAAATATCTAAATAATTAGTAAATTCAATATGAATATGCATTTTACTTCAAAAGCAGATACTTTAGCTAAACTTGATGGAACACTTAAGTATGCTTGCATACTACCTCAATTCTGTTTTACAAGCAGAATATGGAAAGAGGCGTGTAAAGATGTTGATGTTTTATGGATCAATAGACCTGAATGGGCTGATGGTTCACTCATCGTACGTAGTAGTGGTCAAGCTGAAGATTCATCAATAGAGAGTCTTGCAGGGCATTTTGCAACTGTAGCTAATGTTACGACTAAGTCTGAATTACAATCTGCAATTAATACAGTCTATCAATCTTTTCTTGATGATAATCCGGAAAATCAAATTTTTATACAACCCATGCTGGGTAATATTTCTGTTAGTGGGGTTGCATTTACCCGAGATCCTAGTAATGGAGGCTACTACAATATCATTAATTACGATGATCAAAGTAGTACGTCAGATTCCGTAACAGGCGGGACATCCAATGATCTTAAAATCTATTACCATTCCAAGGATTCACCACAGATACCTGAGAAAAATTGGTTATCCCAGGCACTTTTGTTGATGAAGGAACTGGAAGATAATTTTGGAAATGATGCATTGGATATAGAGTTTGCAGTTGATCAAGTTGGTACATTATTCCTTTTTCAAGTGCGCCCATTGGTTATGCAATGTGTGAATCAATTGAGTACTGAAGATCATTCAAACCTATTAACTGAAATTGAAAGACGATATATATCTTTATCGAAACCCCATCCATATTTGTTAGGACGGAAATCAGTATTTGGAGTGATGCCTGATTGGAACCCTGCTGAAATTATAGGGGTGCGCCCTCGTCCATTATCACTTTCTCTCTATAAAGAATTAATTACAGATGGTACATGGGCTTATCAGCGAGATAATTATGGTTATCGTAATTTACGCGGTTTCCCATTATTAGTTAGTTTTTCTGGTTTACCTTATATAGATGTTCGGATTAGTTTTAATTCATTTATTCCGAGTGACTTGAAAGACGATTTAGCTGAACGCTTGGTCAATCACTACCTGGATCGTTTAATAGAAACCCCGAGTAATCATGACAAAGTAGAATTCGAAATATTATATTCGTGTTACACCTTGGATTTGCCACAGCGTATTACAGAGTTGAAAAGTGTAGGATTTAGCCAGGATGAATGTGATAGGATATTAGAAAGCTTAAAATGTCTGACTAACGATATTATTCATAGTGACGACGGTTTATGGAAAAAAGATATAAATAAATTAGAGAAACTTAAGAAAAGGCAGGAAATTATTAATGCCAGTGAATTATCGACATTAGAAAAAATTTATTGGCTTCTAGAAGATTGTAACCGTTACGGAACACTACCATTTGCAGGATTAGCAAGAGCAGGTTTTATAGCGGTACAATTATTACAATCACTTGTTCGTGTAGATATTTTAACTTCTAATGAATATGAATGTTTTATGGCATCATTGAGTACAGTAAGTTCTGATATGCAAAATGAATTACAGAATGGCAAAGAGAGTTTTTTAAAAAAATATGGCCATTTACGTCCCGGTACATACGACATGCTTTCTCATAGATATGATGAGTCACCTGACATGTATTTTGATTGGAAGCATGCTTGTGATTCTAAGCAAGATGATAGTTCTGATGTGCCTTTTTCTCTCAACCTTGATGCGATGAATCGTCTTGAATCAATGTTAAAAGATCACGGTTTGAAGCATAGTGTTTTGAGTTTGTTTGATTTCATTAAAGGTGCAATTGAAGGACGTGAGCATGCAAAGTTTGTTTTTACAAAAAGTTTGAGTGATGCCTTGGTGCTGATAAAAAATATGGGTGAAGAGTTTGATATAGACGAGGAAGCTCTCTCTTATTCTGATATTAATACCATTAAAAAATTATATTCGTCAAGTGACAATGTAAAAGAAACATTGATGGCCTCAATTGATGCGGGTAAGTATATGTATACAAAAACATGCGCGTTAACATTGCCTCCATTAATAACATGTGAAAGTGAAATAAGAGCATTTGAATTACCTGCAAACGAACCTAACTTCATTACTATGAAATCAACGCAGGGAAGCATTGTGTTTGAAGATTGTGAAATTGAAAAATTGACTGGGAATATATTAATGATACCCAGCGCTGATCCTGGTTATGATTGGATATTTTCTCGAGGAATAGCTGGATTTATAACTATGTATGGTGGAGCAAATTCGCATATGGCAATTCGAGCAGGTGAGTTAGGTATACCAGCAGTGATTGGGGCTGGAGAAGTATTATATCAGCAATGGAGTAAAGTAGAAAGTATTGAAATTGACTGTGCTAATAAGCAGGTTCATATTTTCAAATGATGAAACGAATTGCAGTAACTCAGAGAGTTGAAGTTATAGATTCACATAAGGAAAGGCGCGATGCATTGGATCAACGCTGGGTGACCTTTCTTCAGTCGTTAAACCTGCTCCCTATACTTGTACCAAATAATTTGCATTTTGTTCGACAGTTAATAGAGGAAGGTTCGATTGATGGTGTTCTTCTCACTGGAGGTAATTCATTGACTCGATATGAAGGCAATGCTCCAGAGCGTGATGAAGTTGAAAAAATATTAATAGAATATGCGTATACAAAAAATTTACCCTTGCTTGGTATTTGTCGCGGGATGCAAATGATACAAGATTACTTTAATAATTCTCTATCCAAGGTATCGGGTCATGTTGCAACTCGGCATGCTTTGGTTGTTAATGAAGGGCTCAGAATAAGTAGTCTTGTAAGTCATTATCAAGACGTTAATTCATTTCATAACTATGGTGCGTATAAGGTTAATGGTGATTTGTTGCCAGTCGCGTATTCGCATGATGGAGTAGTAATGGCTGTCGAGCATAAAGAAAAAAAAATTTTTGGTGTAATGTGGCACAGTGAACGTGAATTACCTTATAAAAGGAATGATCAGGATTTATTTAAAGAGATCTTTTTGGGGGAGGGTAAATGAAAGGAATTATTCTCGCAGCAGGTCGTGGTAGCCGCATGGGAACACTAACAAAAAATCTTCCTAAATGCAGAACAAGATTACATGGAAAGGAACTCATTCAATGGCAACTTGATGCAATGAAAGGGGCATCAGTTCAAAAAATAGGTATCGTACGTGGATATTTAGCTGAGACGTTTGATTTTGATGTGACATATTTTGAAAACAAAAGATGGTCACAAACTAATATGGTGATGTCATTAGTTGCAGCGAAAGAATGGTTAGAAACAGATATTTGCATTACTAGTTATTCTGACATTGTGTATTCATCAGATGCAGTAACTAAACTTATTAATTTTCCTGGTGACATTGTAATTACTTATGATCCAAATTGGTCAGATTTGTGGTCGATGCGATTTGATGATCCCCTATCAGATGCGGAAACTTTCCGCTTGGATGGCAACCAAGTTATAGAAATAGGATGTCGAGCGTCTTCAATTAAAGAAATAGAGGGTCAGTATATGGGATTGGTTAAATATACTCCTGCAGGATGGGAGAAAGTAAATAATTATTTGAAAAAGTCTAGCCAAGAAGAAGCAGATAAGTTGGATATGACTAAATTGTTACAAGGGCTTATTAATTCGGGTATAGAGATAAATGCTGTGGCTATTAGAGATCAATGGTTTGAAGTTGATACAGAGAGCGATTTAAATATATATAGTTCTCAATATAAAACCAGCCCAATAAAATAATTTTTACATATTATGATTAACACTATTTTTAAAAAAATATACCACAAACTACCTGCTAATCTAAGAATGATAGTTTTGAATATATTTCATTCAGTAAAGCTAAATAAAATTTATGATAGTCCTGATCATTTTCCAGTGAATTATATTAAAAATATAGATTCACCTATTTTTGGAAGTTCTGACAAGGAAGGTTATTTTTATAGATATTATCAGGAAAAAGAAGTAATTCAGGTTTTAAACCCAGAAGACTTATTCAAGTATAAGTATGAAATAATATATGGAACATATTATAAGAATGAAAAAGTAGTATTTCAATGCAACGAAGATTCTGTTTTGCCAATTTCAATGGAAAACCATAAAGATGTATTAAGGATTTCATGTGATGATAAATTAACAGATGAAATAAAAAACTTACCTCCAAAAAGATATCAATATTTTACTGCTGACAAAGGTCTTAAATATACAATTGAATCCAATGGCGGTGTTGTTATAGGGAAACCAATACAACTTAGACAAAAAATCAAGCACAAGAAAAAATTAGTACTATGTATATTTATTGATGGTTTAGTTGACTCTTCAGAGTTGGGAAAATATCGAGATGAGCAGTTAATGCCTCACACTGCAAGTTTCTTTAAAAATGGTACACGATTTCGTAATCATTTTAGTAATGCAGAATGGACATTGCCAAGTGTGCCGGGATTTTTTACTGGTACTAGACAACAAACACATGGTTTCTTTTCGCCAAAGGATAGTCATGTAATTGGGGGGAATGAGAAAATACTGAGTGAAGTTTTTCAGGATGATGGATATTTAACATTCCAGTCATGTGGCAACTGGCGAAAGTCACCCGCATATGGTTATGTGAAGGGGTTTGATCGAACAATATATAAAAAAGAAATGGATGCTAAGGATGTAATCTTTTCATTTCTTGAACATATGCGAGCATTTAAAGATAGAGATAATTTTGTCTGGTTGACGTTCATGGATGTACATCATCTTTTAAATGTTATACCAGATGTAAGTAGCCAGATAGCAGGTAATATATGTGTAACACCTTGGTATGATCCGGATAACAAGAAAAAATCAGTATTTACTGAAAAAGATGAAAAGCTTGTTGATATCTATGTAAATGAAGTTAAACGCGTAGATTATTATCTAAAGATTATTTATGACTATTTGAAAGAAAACTTTAAAGATGATGAAATGCTTGTTACTTTAGTATCTGATCATGGGCAAGCATTTGCATCAGATGACCAGCATCCCTTATCTCTTGCTCGCACTAAGGTGCCATGGTTTTTATATGGTGAAGGCATACCTAAACAAGATGCTTATGAGTTAACTGAAAATATAGATATATTTGAAACAATTTTAAAATGTTGTGATTTGCAAACATCTGAAAATAATTATGATTCTAAAATGCCTTTCACGCTTGGAGGGAATGCAGAGCGAGAATATGTGTTTAGTCAAAGCATTTATCCTGGTCAAACATATAAAGCTGTGATAAGAGATAAATATTGTGAATATAGGTATGAGTCAAAATTAGAGGTATTACCAGACGGCACTATTCCTGATGAAATTGAATTAAAGGAAACTCGCTGCATTAATCAAATAAACGAAACTAAGATGTCTCAGGCTGCGCAAGAATATGAGGCAATTATTACTGAAAAAGTACATGACTGGAATAATAGAAGTATAAAAATTAAACGTTCAAGATGAAAAATAATATGACTATAACAGAGGGCTCTTATGAGTAATTATTTTAACGACTATTTTCAATTAATAGAAGATGGCATTCGTTCAGTTGACCATACTAAGTTAATATCAATATCTGAAACCATCAAAAAAGTAAATGAAAATGATGGGACTATTTTTATTGTTGGCAACGGGGGAAGTGCAGCAGTAGCTAGTCATGCTTCTGTCGATTTTACAAAAGCAGCTAAAATCAGGGCTACTACATTTAATGAAAGTAGCTTGTTAACATGTTTTTCAAATGACTATGGATATGAAAACTGGGTAGAAAAGGCATTAGGGTTTTATGCAAAAAAGAATGATATGTTAATATTGATTAGTAGTAGCGGGCAATCAAAAAACATATTAAATGCAGCAAGGAAAGCGAAAGAAATGAAGTTGCCATTAGTTACGTTTTCAGGGTTTTCATCAGAGAATCGATTAAAAGAATTAGGTGATGTAAATTTATGGATAGATAGCTCTAAGTATAATATAGTTGAAAACGTTCATCAAATATGGATTCTATCAATTATTGATTACTTGATAGAAAATAATAGTTGATATTGGGATTATAAATATGAAAATAATGGTAACAGGTGATCAAGGTTATATCGGAGCAGTTCTAGTTCCAATGTTAATGGATAAAGGCTATGAGGTGATTGGTTATGATGCCGGTTTTTTTTCGGAAAACTTACTGCAACCTCTGGAAGAAAATTATCAGAAAATTAAAAAAGATATTAGAGATATTGAGAAAAAAGATCTTAATGGTGTGGATGTAATTATTCATCTTGCTGGATTATCAAATGATCCTTTGGGTGCATTTTTACCTAAATTAACAGAAGACATCAATTATACCGCTACAATGCGTTTAGCTGAGTTGGCTAAAGAGTCAGGTGTTTCTCGTTTTGTTTATGCTTCGTCTCAAAGTATGTATGGCATATCCGACACAAGCGATGAATTGGATGAAGATGACAGTGATAAAAATCCAATCACTGCATATGCAATTGCCAAGTGGAATGCAGAACAAAAACTACATGCAATGTCTACAGATGAATTTGTCGTAACAAGTTTCAGACCATCTACTGTTTTTGGTGCAAGCCCAAGGTTGCGTTGTGATATTGTATTTAATAATCTCGTTGCGTGTGCATACACAACAGGTAGAATCGAAATAATGAGTGATGGAACGCCTTGGCGTCCTATCGTTCATATACGAGACGTGTGTTCTGCGTTTATTGCTGGGGTTGAAGCACCTGCGGCATTAGTATCTGGGCGTGCTTTTAATGTAGGCGTACCAAATGGTAACTTCACAGTTCGAGACATCGCAGAAGCAGCTCAAAGAGCGGTTCCGGGTTGCGAATTAATCTTTACTGGTGAGCATGCAGACTCAAGAACATACAAAGTAAGTTTTTCAAGAATATTAAACGAACTTAAAGAATATTATAAACCTGAATGGGACCTTGATATGGGAGGTAAAGAGTTGATTGAGTTTTTTGATGAAGTAGATTTTAATGAAAATCAATTCCGTGGTCGCGACACTATAAGGATAGAGCAGTTGAAGCATCAGGTTAATAACAATATTGTGGGTTCAGATTTTAGGTATAAAATTTAATGATTTCTAAAACAATTTCAAAATGTAGGCTTTGCGGAAGTAAAAAACTTCAAACAATTCTTGAGTTAGGTGATCAACCTCCAGCTAATTCTCTTCGAGAAAGCTTATCGGATACTTTAGAAAATGTATCGCTAACAATTTGTCGATGTGCTGAATGTACAACGATTCAACTTACCGAAACTATTGATCCTGATTACTTGTTTAGTAATTATGTGTGGGTGACGGGTACATCAAAAGGAGCTCGTGAATATAGTCAAATATTTGCTGAGCGTATCTTGTCTAAAGTTAAAAAAGCAACTGATTTATTTATAGTTGAAATAGCAAGCAATGATGGAACATTTCTAAAATGTTTTAAAGAAAGTGGTCATAGAGTTTTAGGTATTGATCCAGCAAAAAACCTGGCTGAAGAAGCAGAAAAAAATGGTATTCCCACACGTGCTGACTTTTTCAGTCTCGATGTATCTAAGCTAGTTACAGAGGAAAACGGCAGCGCAGATATTGTTATTGCACGAAATGTGATTCCTCATGTGCCCGATCCAAATGATGTTGTTTCAGGCATGGCACATAGTTTAGATGAAGAGGGTGTCGGTGCAATTGAGTTTCACTGGATCGATAAAATATTAAGTGAATTGCATTATGACTCAATCTACCATGAACATTTTTTTTATCATTCTTTACACAGTATTAATGAGTTACTTTCACGTCATGGTTTAAGCTTGTTTGATGTTGCAGAAAGCCCAATTAGCGGCGGTTCACTTGTAGCCTATTTTTCTAAAGAAAAAAGAACTAAAACAAGCGCATTAAATGGAAAACTCAAATGGGAAAATGAACAAGGCATTGCATCCCTTGAGGCTTGGCAACAGTTTGCTAATAAATCTCAAAAGCATCGAGAAGATTTAAAATTATTAATAGAGTCTGAGCTTTCTGCAGGTAAAAAATTAATAGGTTATGGTGCATCAGCACGAAGCTCTACATTGCTAAATTTCTGTGGAATTAATCACAATCACCTTGCTTGTATTGCTGATCAGAATCCCCTTAAACACAATCGTTATACTCCGGGTACTGATGTATTGATTTTATCCCCTGATGAAGCGCTTAAGGTAAGCCCAGATACTATTGTTATTCTTGCCTGGAACTTCAAAGATGAAATTATTGATGATTTAAAAGAAAAAGGCTTTAAAGGAAATATACTAATTCCATTGCCTAACGATCCTTATTTATTGGAAATTTAAAATGCAATTTAATGAGTTAAGTATATCAGGTGCATTTTTGATTAAGCCTGAACTGTTTTGTGACGAACGTGGTGTATTTCGTCGCCATTATTGTAGTCAAGAGTATGCTGAACATGGAATTACTACCGGTGTTTTGCAGGGGAATGTTTCAGAGAATCCCCATCTGCACACATTAAGGGGGTTTCACTATCAGCTAGCACCACACGCTGAAGGTAAAACTATTTCATGTATAACCGGTGCAGTCTACGACATAGTTGTGGATTTACGTAAAGAATCAGATACATATATGAAGTGGGAATCAGTAACTTTAGATTCAGAAGAACGTAATGCTCTTTATGTTCCGCCCGGTTGTGCAAATGCGTTCCTTACCATTAAACCTAATACAATTATTCACTATTATATGTCTGAGTTATACGCACCAAATTCGTATCAAGGTTTCTCATATAAAGATCCAAAGTTCAATTTTGTATGGCCTTCAGAAGTTGAGCATATATCAGAGAAAGATGAAAATTTACCAAATTATCTGGATAGCATAAAGTTAATTCAATGAAAATTTTTATAACAGGTGGTAGCGGCTTTATTGGAAAGCATTTAATTCCAATTTTAGGACAACATGAACTTCTATGTTTGACGCGTTCAGTTAAGGACTTAAAGTCTGGTAATAAAGTGCAGTATGTATCAGGTGATTTATCCAATCCTAAATCCTATTTGCCTGCATTAGAAGAATTTAAACCAGATTGCTGCATACATCTAGCATGGTATGGACTGCCTGATTACTCCCTTGAAAACAATAAAATAAACTTAATATCTGGTATTAACTTAGTTGAGAGTCTTAAAAAAGTTGGATGCAAAAAAATATTCGCAGTGGGCTCTTGCTGGGAATACGGCAATGCGAAAAATTCTTTAAGTGAGTCCGATTCCCCAATAGCTCCCGGCGTGTTTGCTGCATTTAAAACATCCTTGCATATGATAAGTAATAGTATCTGTCATGAAAACAGTATTAACTTAACATGGGGTCGTGTGTTTTTTGTTTATGGCCCCGGTCAGCGTCAAAATTCATTAATTCCATCTTGCTACAATAGTTTGAAAAATGGTGTGGAGCTTAAAATTAATAATCCTTTAGCTGTGAATGATTTTATTTATGTTTCTGATGTGGCTGATGCTATACGACATCTGATTGAGTTAGATAATATTTCTGGTGCGTACAACATAGGTTCCGGTCAAGGCAAAGCTGTTTGGGAAGTTGTGAATTGTGTTGCATCTGCTTTGAATCTTCCCCCTATTTATGAAAATATGCCTTCATCTAATGAAGGTAACTGGGCAAACATAAATAGCATTAGTGAATGTGGCTGGATGCCTGAGGTGTCTTTAGAGGCTGGTATTTTTAATACAGTTAAGGCTTTTGAGGCAATTTGATGAGCTACCCTCAACAAGCAGTTATTTTTTGTGGTGGTCTAGGCAGTAGGCTTCGTCCATTAACAGAAACTTTACCAAAGCCAATGGCACCTGTACTGGATAAACCGTTCCTAGAATATTTGCTAGTACAATTAGAAGAACAAAGCATTAAACGTTTTGTATTATTGACCGGATACTTGGGAGGAATAATTCAAGAGTATTTTGGTGATGGTAGTAAGTGGGGTTGGACTATTGAGTACTCACATGGACTAGAGGAGTGGGATACCGGTCGCAGGTTATGGGAAGCCAGGTCTAAGCTCGATGATAAATTTCTTCTTTTGTATTCTGATAATTTTGTTCAATTTAATTTAAAAAAATTGATGAATTTACATGAGCAAGAGAATGTTGCTGTAAGTTTACTCTTAGCTCCAAAACCTACTGGGAATATACGGGTTTCTCCTGATGGGAGAATGCAGGCATATATAAAAGATAGAATTGGTGAATGCCTGGATTATGTGGAAGTAGGGTATATGGTTATTGAACGTGACTATGTTCTTTCACTCTATTCCGATATCAAGAATTCGCCTGATATAAGTTTTACAAACATTATTGAACTACTTGTTGAAAATCGTCAGATAGCTGGTTTGGTTGTAAATGATCCATATCATAGTATCTCCGATATGGAGCGACTTGAATTAATGCGAGAATATCTAACGCCAAAAAAACTAATTCTAATAGATCGTGATGGTGTTATTAATCGAAAAGCACCACAGGGTGAGTATGTTGCTAAGTGGGAAGAATTTGAGTGGGTTGATGATACAGTTCAGTCGATGAAACAGCTTGCGCGGCACGGTTTTTCTTTTATTGTTATAACGAATCAAGCAGGCATTGCGCGTGAGATGGTTAGTGAAAAAGAATTAACACAAATGCATAATTTAATGATTTCTGAGTTAGAAAGCGAAGGCGTCAAAGTTCATGACATTTATGTATGCCCTCATCATTGGGATGACAATTGTGATTGTCGTAAACCTAAAGCCGGTCTTTTTTTTCAAATAGCAAAAGAATATCTTCTACGTATGGATAAGACACTATATATTGGTGATGATGTGCGAGATTGTGAGGCAGCATACAATGCTGAATGCGGCTCTGTTTTAATTGCATCTAGTGAAGAATTTGAATCGATTGAAAATATACCTAAATGGAGTATCAATGTTGGTAAGCTAAGTGATGCTCTTCCAGAAATAGAGTTATATATGAGTAAACTATAAGCATGATTATTTCACGAACACCGTTTCGCATTAGTTTTGTTGGTGGTGGAACAGATCTTCGTTCATTTTATTCAGAAGAACCTGGGCAAGTTTTAAGTACATCAATTGATAAATATATTTATGTTGTAGTAAAGCATCAAATTGGTATTGTTGAACATAAGTACCGTATCAACTGGAGTAAAGTTGAGTTTTGTAATCATATTGAGGATATAGAACATCCTATTGTTAGAGAGGCACTTAAACTATTTGAAATTGATTTTCCTATTGAAATTACCACTTTTACTGATATTCCAGGTAGTACAGGATTAGGCTCTTCTAGTGCGTTTTCTGTTGGGCTTGTTCATGCCCTGCATGCCCTTAAAGGAACGTATGCAACAAAACATGCTTTAGCCTCTGAGGCGGGGAGTATTGAAGTCGATATACTTAAACGTACAATGGGAAAACAAGACCACTTTGCATCATCTTATGGTGATTTGAATGTATTTACATTCAATGCCGATGAAACGATAGCAGTCGAACCTGTTTTTTATACAAATGAGGTTAAAAATACATTAGAACAAAACATGATGTTGTTCTACACAGGGTTAAAACGTGATGCGAGTGATGTATTAGAAAGTCAAAATCAAGCAACCGATAAAAAGAGGGATGTTTTAGTTCAAATGCGAGATTTAGTTCATCCCTTAAGAGATGTTCTTTCTGGAAATCAGGAGATGGCTAATTTTGGTGATATTCTTCATCAAGGCTGGCTATTGAAGAAGAGTATTACAAATGATATTTCGAATACACAAATTGATAACTATTACGAGAAGGCAAGAAAGGCTGGTGCAATAGGTGGTAAGCTTTTAGGGGCTGGCGGTGGAGGTTTTCTTCTTTTGTATGTAGAACCAAAAAATCAAGCTAAAGTAATTGATGTTTTATCAGGGCTATTTTGTTTAGATGTGAAATTAGATAGCGCGGGAACTCGGATTACATATTATGACCAAGATAAAATTGACATGAAGCAATCTAGCATTGTCTTATCTCAAAAATAATAATTAATTTTTTAAATGTTTATATTATATTACGAAAGGAAAAAATAAGAGAATGAAGAAAATTCTGATTGTTGGACATCAAGGTTATTTAGGAAGTCGATTGACTGAGTATTTACAAGAAAGAGGCTACGATTGTTGTGGTATTGATACAGGTTTTTTTGAAAGCGGAAAACTTACAACACCAAAACCAGTGACAACAGTTATAAAAGATGCTCGGCTTTTGAGCGAAACGGATATTAAAGGTTTTGATGTTCTTATTCTTCTCGCGGGTATTTCGAATGATCCTTTTGGGCATATGACTTCTGAACAAATATATGATCCTACACGTGATTATGCACTTAATATCGCTGGAATGTGTAAGAAGCTTGGAGTGAAATTTATTTATCCATCAAGCTGTTCTGTATATGGGGCGGCAGTAGAAGACTGTTTACTTGATGAAGATAGCCCAACAAATCCTCAAACATCTTACTCAATAAATAAAATACAAGTTGAGGAAGGATTGTCGAAAATTTCCGATGATACATTTTCACCTATTGCACTTAGGTTTGGGACTGTTTATGGAATGTCGCCAAGAATAAGGTTTGATGTAGTAATTAACATGCTCTGCGGTTTGGCTCTTTCAACAAAAAAAGTGACTCTAAATTCCAATGGGCAAGCTTGGAGGCCTCACCTTCACATAGATGATGCCTGTGAGTCGTTTCGATGTTGTATTGATTGGGAAAATAATTCAGACAAGTTAATAGTTTTAAATGTTGGTAGAAATGAAGATAACTATAAAGTTATTGATATAGCAAAAACTATCCATTCAAATGTAGATGACTCTGAATTAACTTATTTGGGAAGTGACGCCAATGATGAAGAAAATGAATTAATTAAAGATAGAAAAATTCAAGATGGTGTCGATACACGAACTTATAAGGTGTCATTTGATAAAATATTAAAAATTTTACCTGGTTTTGAATGCAAGTGGACTGTTGAAGAAGGCATAAAGTCGCTCTTGAAAGATTTACAAGATATCGGGTTGAACAAAGATATGTTTAATCGTAAGGAATTTTATAGGCTTCAGCAGATTGAGTTTCTTCATAAAGAAAAATTAATCAATGATGAACTTTTTTGGATTAAATAAAACCTTCAAGGAATAAGTTAAAATGACTGCTGAAAAAATTCCTGAACTATCGTCTGATGAGGTAAGCTTATATTTTAGTGTAGCAAAAAACTCAGAACGATGCCGTTCACCAAAAATCATACATAAGCAAGGTGATTATCATAATAGAGTTTTTAACTTTATACTTGAAGAATCATATATGCATCCGCACCTTCACCCTAGTGAAGAAAAAATTGAGAAGATGTATCTTCTTGATGGATCGTTTGCTCTTATTACCTTTGATGACGATGGTGAAGTCACTAATACATATGTTTTGGCGAAGGATGGTAGGGAGTCTATAGATGTTCCCGCATTTACTTGGCATACATATGTAATGCTTACAAAAGAAGTGATTGTCTTTGAAACGATGGAAGGAGTGTATAACCCTTCAACATGGAAAAAGATGGCTCCATGGGCTCCTTCAGAAAACACGCTTGAAGCACCTGCATATCTGGAAAGGCTAAAAAGTAAAGTTGTTTTATAATTTGATGATTAAGAAGGATATTAAAAGTGGGTAATATGATTAACTCAGATATTAGACGAACGATTTTATCTATGGTGAATAAAGGTTGCGCTTCACATATAGGAAGTGCCTTTTCTATGGTCGAAATATTGAATGCAATATATAAATCTGTAGATGTAAAAAAAATATTAACTCATGATAATGATCGTGACCGTGTAATATTGAGTAAGGGACATGGAACATCAGGGCTTTATGCTGTTATGCATCACCATGGATTACTCAGCGATGGTGACATAGATTCATATTTTTTGAACGGTACAATTCTTGCCGGGCATGCAAGTCATTTTATTGATACAGTCGAACATTCTACGGGAGCACTTGGTCATGGATTACCGGTAGGGCTTGGTATAGCAATAGGAAGTAGTTCAAAGAATTATAATAATCGTGTTTATGTAGTTGTTGGTGATGGTGAGTTACATGAGGGCTCAAACTGGGAGGCTATTATGTATGCTGGACACCATAAGGCAAGTAATCTTTGTGTATTGGTAGATAAGAATGAACGCTCTCAAATGGGGCGCACAAAAGATGCGTGTAGCTTGGATCCATTACCTGAAAAATTCTTAGCATTTAATTTTGAAGTGCATGAGCTTAAAGACGGTCATGATGAAGCGAAACTAATTGACATTATCAGTAAAACAAAAAAGTCACTGAAGCCAGTAGCTATTATCTGCAATACCATTAAAGGTAAAGGAGTGTCATTTATGGAGGGTGATAATCTCTGGCATTATAAACCTCCAGTGGAGGATAATTTTATAAACGCAATGAAAGAGTTGGGTGGTAACGTAGAATGAGGGATGTATTTTTTAAAGAATTTAAGTCACTGATGAAGAAAGATAAATCACTATTTTTTGTAACGGGTGACACAGGGTATCATTTAGTTGAAGATATTATTGAAGATCACCCTGAAAGAGCACTTAACATAGGTGTCGCTGAACAAAATATGATAGGTGTGGCCTCTGGATTAGTAAACACAGGATTTTTACCTGTGTGTTATGCCATCACTAACTTTCTTGTAGAGAGAAGTTTTGAACAAATCAGAAATGATTTATGCCTTCATGAATACAAGGCCATCCTTGTTGGAACATCAACCGGCTATGATAATGGTGCTTTAGGTGCAACACACCATAAAGTAGATGACATTGGTGCTCTAAAAGTATTACCTAATTTAAGAATTTATTCACCAAGCGGTGATAAATCAATGTCTGTAATTCTTAAGGAGGCGATGTTAGAAAAACATTCTTCTTTTATTCGTATACCTAAAGTAGGTATTGATGAAGATGTAGAAGTGCTAAGCCCAAATCATTTTATAAGAAAAAGTAATGTATCACCAGTGTTGGTGATTTCACATGGTAAAATGGTGAAAAATTCAATAGCGGCACATACTCTTTTACCTGAATTTTCAATATTTGCAATGGATAGAATTAAACCTTTAGATGATAAACTTCTGTTGAGTTTATTTGAAGAATTCAAGCATTTTGTTATCGTTGAAGATAATTTTCGTTCGGGATTATATAATTCGATATGTCAGTGGGCAGTAGAAAATAATGCTCCACACGTACAAATATCAACTATTTCTCCAGAAGAAAAGTACGATGACATAGTGGGTAATGCTGATTACTTAGAAGATAAGCATGGTTTAAGTCCAAAAAAAATAAGCGAACGTATTAGACAAATAATTACAAACATATAGGAATAATATAAATGGGGATTATTGATAAGTTCAATGAAGAGCGAATGGAAAACATTGATGCAATGACTAATGATAAGGATTTATTAGAACGAAGTAATAAATTTTTATGTGATACGGCAGACCATAAATATTCATATAATTTCGATTGGATGTCGCGTCCAATTATTCAGTATCCTCAAGACATAGTGGCTTACCAAGAAATAGTTTGGGAAGTAAAACCTGATTTGATTATTGAAACTGGAATAGCTCATGGAGGTTCATTAATACTTAGTGCCTCATTGTTAACAATGTTAGATATTTGTGAGAATGGTGAAGCTAAACTGCAACCATCAGTTCAACATCCTCGATGTGTTATTGGGATCGATATTGACATTCGTGAACATAATCGAGACGCAATTGAGAAGCACCCGCTTTCTCCTAGAATTTCCCTGATTCAAGGTTCGTCTATTGATGGTGAAATTATTAAACAAGTAAAAGAAAAAGCAGCAAATTTTAAAAAAATATTAGTTTGTCTTGACTCAAATCATACGCATGAACATGTCCTAGCTGAACTTGAAGCATATGCACCGTTAACAAGTTCCGGTAGTTATTGTATTGTTTTTGATACTGTTATTGATGATATGCCCAAGGAAATGCATATGGATCGTAATTGGGGCCCAGGTAATAGTCCTAAATCAGCAGTGAAAAAATATCTTACGGATCATCCTGAATTTGAAATAAATAAAAGCATTCAAAATAAATTGTTACTAACAGTTGCACCTGATGGCTATCTAAAAAGAAAGTGATTTCGATAAGATTTTATGTTAGTTAACTAGTAAGGTATTTTGAAAATATGAAAAATAATAGTATTTGGCTTACGGGCTCGAGAGGTTTTATAGGTTCTTATGTTAAGAAAAGACTAATTGAATCCGGATATAATGTTAAGTGCCTATCAAATGATGTTGCTGGCGATGAAGACTTAATTGAAGTTGATTTTTCTAAGCCTCATCAGATTAATCATGCTATAAGTGAATTTGGTGTGCCGAGGGCAGTGGTTCACCTGGGGTGGGGGAATACAGATGACCCTCATCATGATAACCATATTAAATTAAATGTTGATAACAGTATCAATTTAATAGATGAAATGTACTCAGCTGGTGTGCAGAAAATTATTTTTATGGGTTCATCCTCAGAGTATGGAGACCTTGTTGGTGCCTTGAAGGAAGATGAAATGTTGCCAGAAAAACTGAATAACTACATAGAGGGAAAACGAACGGTAGGAAAGTATGGGTTAGATGTTGCAAAAAAACTAAATCGTGATTTTATAAATATCAGACTATTTTATACTTATGGTGCTGGTCAAAAGGAAAATTCACTAATAAACCAAATTTACAACTGTTCTCTTGGTAACGAAGATATGAATTTATCACCGTGTGAACACTATCGAGACTATATTCATGTATCGGATGTCGCAATAGGAATAGAAAAATTTCTTGATGTTGATGGTACACATATTGTAAACCTTGGTAGTGGAACTGTGATACAGCTAAGAAGCTTTGTGGAAAAACTATGGCGGAGTCTGGGAGCTAATTCGGCACGACTCATATTCGGTGCGCATGAACAGCCTGCAACAGAGCAGAGTCAACCGAAATCATATGCCGATTTGAGAAAATTAAAAAAATTAACAGGCTGGACACCATCTCTATCCATAGAAGAAGGAATTAAAAAAACAATTGATGCACTACACAATATTAATTTGCAGAAATAATTATTATTGCCGATTTATTATTTTATTACGTAAGTGAATTAAATGTGATTTTGATGTTTTTAAGGAGATTTAATGATTAAATATAAACGGTTGTTGTTTTTATTATTATCCTATTTTATTTTATTATTAGGAACAAATTTATCTTTAGCTTCAAACTCAAAAGAATATAAAAGTATTATTGTAGTAGGACACCTGTATCCAATATATAAAATATATAGAAAAAATGGTGACTACCTGAATAAACAAAATTTAAGAATTTTATCCAAAAGCATTAATAGTATTTCAAATATAAGTCAAATAATTTTTCTCGGCGACACCTATGAAAATGATTCTGATGAGACATATAAAATTGTAAAAGAAGAATTATTGGATACATTGATTCACCCTTTGACATTAATTCATGGTAATCACGAAACACCTAATTTGAAAAAGTTTAATCAATCTGGAGGAGTTGCTCGTAAACTGATTAATATTGACACTTACAGATTGATAATGTTTTCACCATGGCGGCTAGAAGAAGATAAACTAAGATTAAAAATATCAGATGGTGATATTTCTTATTTAAAAACCTCATTATCTAAAGAAAAACATAATATTATTTTGATTACTGATATGGTACATCATAAAAATGCACGTTTATCTCGTTGGAAGGATAGAGTTGTACCACTTTTGAAAAAAAATAATGTTCGTTATGTTGTTGTTGGCGATAATGATCGTGTGCAACATAAGTATAGTTGGGTAAAATTAGATGGGATTTATTATATCCATCAAGGCATAGCTCAAAATAGTATAATGCCTGGCATCAATACTTATTTGGAAATTCGACTATATAAAAAAGGACAAGTAAAATTTATTCCTCATGCAATACCGTTCGATGGTCTTTCAGATGTTTATGAGATGGAAGCTGACGAATTCATAAATGAAAAGGTTAATTGCAAACTTTGCTCTTACATTAAAAAAATATTTTAGCGAGATTAGTTTTGCGTCTTGTATTGGAACAATATATCTTAATTTTATTGGTGATTTAAATGATTGACTCACATATTCCTTTGGTTAGTGTATGTATACCTGTCTTTAATGGAGAGAATTTCATTAGGGAAAGTATCGTCAGTGTCCTTGAGCAAAAGCATGCCAATTTTGAATTATTGATTGTTGATAATTGTTCGACTGACTTAACTCAAAATATAATTGAAGAAATAAATGATTCTCGTATTAGATATATAAGAAATGATGTAAATATTGGTGCAATCAATAATTTTTCGAAGTGTGTTAATGAAGCCCGTGGTAAATACTTTGTTCTCTTACCTCATGATGATGTCTTGCTAGCTGGAGCATTAAAAGAATTTGTTAATGTGCTTGATGATGAAACCATAGGTCTTGTTTACTCTGCTATACAGGTGATCGATGGAAATGGAAATACACTGTATAAAAAAATAAATCATGATAGTAATATGACCTTTACAAGCGAAGAAGCTGTGAAAGACATAGTTAATAACTTTATGCCCATACAATTAACGATGGTGAGAACGAATATACTGAAGAAATTAGGTGGGTTCGATCTACAATATAGCTTATTTTCCGATGTGCAGCTTTGGTTGAGTGTGATTTTTGATGGGTGGAGTACTTACTACCTTAACACACCTAAATCATGTCACCGTTCACACGAACAACAAGGACAAAATGCATTTTTAAAACCAAATCTAGACATACTTAGTGAACATTGGGGTAAACAATTAGACGAAACATTCTGGAAAGAGAATAGTTACAATTATCTTCTGCTGAAACTATCAGGTTTTCTTTTTGCGGCTATGCGAGAACGTGGGTATGAAACAGTTTGTGCAAAAAAAATATTTATTAAAATGTTTGTCCGTTCTCATATGAGAAGTATTTTGTTATCATTGTTTGACTTAAATAAGTTTGCTTTGTTTCAGGAGCTTCGGCTTATAAAACCACTAATAAAACAATATGGTCTTAGTCAAATATTACTTACTTATCCATCAGTAATATCACATGAAATGTGGATTAGATTATTTGGTAATAATAAATAGTTTGTTGGTGATTGCGAGATGAAACAATATGCAACTCAGACATTTGATATATGTATAATTGGATCAGGCATGGTTGGTATGTCGGTAGCCAATCAAATTCTTGAACGATTTCCTTCCTTATCAATATCAATTGTGGACAAAGAATCTGTTGAAGGTAAACATGGTTCGGGTAGAAATAGCGGTGTGCTTCATGCTGGGCTTTATTACGAACCTACTTCAATAAAAGCTAAAGTTTGTGTCTCGGGCGCTAAACGTCTTCGAGCATGGTGTGAAGAAGAGGATTTACCGGTCTTAACGTGTGGTAAGGTTATTACACCTCAAAAAGAAGATTTAGATGCTCAATTGGAAGTGCTTCTTGAACGAGGTCAAGCTAATGGAGCAAGTGTTGAATTAATAGATGAACAACAATTCCATGAGCTCGTACCAGATGGACATACTTCTAGTGGTCGAGCATTATGGAGTCCAGGAACAAGTATTGTAAAACCGATATTGGTAGTCCAAAGATTACGTCAACGTCTTGAAGAAAAGGGGGTTAACTTTATCTTCACAGAGGCAAACTGGAGTGTTTCAACGAATCAAAAATGCATAACTCTATCAAATGGTTCTAGTCTATCCTATAGTCATCTCTTTAATTGTGCAGGGCTTCAAGCTGATCGCGTTGCACATAAATTCGGTATTGGTAAACAGTTCACTATGCTGCCGTTCAGAGGAAATTATTGGGAATTAAAAAAAGATACACCATTTCAGTTTAATACAAATTTATACCCCGTTCCTGACTTAGATATCCCTTTCCTTGGTGTTCATGTTACTCCGAGTATAGATGGGACTATATATTTAGGACCCACAGCAACTCCAGCACTGGGGCGTGAGAATTATAAAGGTTTAGATAATCTAGAACCTTGGATGTCGCTTGAATTTAGCCGCCATATGTTGACCCAACTTTTTTTGAGTAAAAAAATGAGAAGATACGTCCATGAGCAGGCCTTTGAGTGGTTACCCAAGAAATTTCTAAGTGCAGCCCAGTCTATAGTGCCAAAATTAAAAATGGATCATATTCAGCGCAGTGATAAAGTTGGAATACGCCCTCAGTTATATGATAAAAAAAATCATATGTTGGTAGATGATTTTATAATGTTGGATGGGCCTGATTCTACACATGTGATCAATGCTATTTCACCTGCATTTACTGCAAGTTTTGCTCTTGCCGACCTTATAATAAATAAAAGTTGCATCTTCAGTTGTAATCCTTATAGTAGGCCCCATAAATGAGACAATGTGCTAAGGTGTATTTTCAATTAAAAATGGAGATACAGAATGGACAGAAAAAAGTACAACCTTGTCTCTTATACCATGGTGTAGTGGTCTGATAAACTTTACAACACCCTAATACCTAATTAGCGAAGAATGCAATGGATGATGCCATTGATCGATACAATCCTAATATTGATAATTTGATGTTCCATTTAGATCAAGGAACTCAGTATTCATCTAAGGTTTATATTGATTATTGCAGTACAAATAACATCACTCAAAGTATGAGTAGAAAAAAGGTAATTGTTAGGATAATGCTGTAATGGAGTGCTTCTTTAGAAGTCTTAAAGCTGAAAGATTAAATCATCAAAGATTTGCAAATCATTACGAAGTGGTGCATTCTGTTCAATACCCCCTTGAAAGGTAAAATGTTGAAAGTTATATTTGCTTTTATAACTACAAAAGGATTCATTCAGCGATTGGGTATATGACACCTGCTCAGAAGATAGCTGAATTGGAAAAAGTGGCTTGAAATGTGTCCAAGATTAACGGACCACTACAAAGGCATTTGAGTTAAAATAAAAAACATGAAAGCACTGATACTTGCAGGCGGTTTTGGGACGCGCCTCAGCGAAGAAACTGATATTAAGCCGAAGCCAATGGTGGAGGTAGGTGGTAAGCCTATATTGTGGCATATTATGAAAACTTATTCTCATTATGGGATTAATGAGTTTGTTATCTTGCTGGGTTATAAGGGTTATTACATTAAAGAATATTTTGCTAATTACTTCTTACATCAGAGCGATGTGACGATTAATATGTCAAGTGGAAATATGGAAGTGCATAATAATTCTAGTGAGCCGTGGAAGGTGACTTTGCTTGATACAGGGTTGAATGCAATGAC
>Ga0233428_1001591_pt1 | contig 23742 bp, 31 predicted proteins | sample SI_118_April2016_4_FD_179890 | JGI IMG/M metagenome (GOLD analysis project Ga0233428, IMG submission 179890) | Seawater microbial communities from Saanich Inlet, British Columbia, Canada - SI_118_April2016_120_MG | ecosystem: Environmental > Aquatic > Marine > Inlet | place: Canada: British... | reverse complement strand
AGCATGTGCATTGAGATCATGCCAATTATGTCATCATCAGATGCACCACCTGATTTCATCACATACAATTGATAAATCAGATTTTGTCTAACAAGGTCAGTTTCATTCATCCACAGTATAAGCAACATAGTTTCAGATATTGTATCAGCAGGTTTTTCAGGTTTTTGTTGTGAAAATATGTTGTATTGTATTCTCAACTTTGATGCATGTTCGTACAATCCCATGTTTTCTAATTGTTTAATTTTTAAATTAAGAACAATTACCATATCAGCATCTTTGATAGTTTTGTGATATGACTCATCTTTACTTGAAGAATCATCTTCTGAGGATATGATTTTAGAACTGTCTGCTTTAATTTCAGAATTCATTTTATTATTTTTTTTATCTTTTTTAGGATTTAATTTCCTGCCATCCAAAGTTATGCGATGAATTTTTGAGCTATGTACCTGTGCACCTGATCTCCCAATATAGTGTTCCTCACAGGTTACACAGTATGAATCATTTTTGTAATACTTCATGTATGGATTCTTTTTAGAATAATAGACGTATTTTTTCAAGTTAACCATTGTATTTAAGGTATATTACGGTACTGTACCTTATAAGGGTGTCGATAATTTTATTACAAAACAGCACAAAACCACCAAAACCATCTGCAAACCAAGTGGTTTTAGCCTAATTTAGTACAGGCACGATACAAAATAGGTCAAATTTTAGCCTAAAACCACCTTAAACCAAATGAACAATGGTTGTCAAACCAACGCCAATTTGTGCCTAATTTAAATAAAAATCACACATCATTTCTTAAAACCACCTTAAAACCAAAACCAATTGCACATTTAGGTTACCTATAAGCTAAAAAAAGGTCATAAAACCAAAGGTAAACCACAATGGAATTCCAGATAACATGAAGATTTCAAGAGCTGCAAATCCCATACAGCCCAAAATTATCAAAATAAGATTTCTATCCATAAAAATAACTACATTTACACAATATTGAGTATTTCTCATCTATTCAAAATTACCTGATGACATTCAACTTTAAGTAATGAACCACAATCAAGATAGATTCCAACAAAAACCAAGATAGACACTACAACCCAAATTAGAAATTTCCATCTAAATTTGATTTTTTTTAATTTATTCCACATTATCTGGTACGACATATGAGGATATAATAAAATTTAAAAATCCAAACGTCAAAGAACTCAATTTATTGTAAAAAGTCATTCTGAGGATACTTCATGATTCTTTTAAATAACAATACAAGCACATGTCCAATAACATGAGTAAACAAAATACCAGTACAATTACATTTAGAATAGATGAAAAAATTGATAAAAAATTAAAAGAAATTGCCAAAGAGCAAAAAATCAGTGTAAATATTTTAGCCAATCAAATTTTTGCAAAATATTTGGATTTAGATACGTATATGGAAAAATTCGGAGTAATGAAAATGAGTAAAAAAGTCTTCAAAATGTTTTTAGATAAAACAGACAGCACAGAACTCAAACTTTTAGCACTTGATGCAGGCTCTAGAGAACCTAAAGAATTCATGTTGTTTAAATGGAAAGAAATAACATCTGAAAATGTTTTTGCGTTTATGAAAATTTACTGTGAGCATTGTGGATATGGACAATGTGATCTGGAACAATTAGAAAATAAAACATCTATGAGTATTCGTCATAATTTTGGTCAGAAAGGTTCAGTGTACATTGCTTCATTTCTAAAAGCAGTAGTGGCATCAACATTAAATCATGAATGTGATATTATAGAATCTAGTGAATCTGTAACTATTTCTTTTGAAAATTGAACATAAATTAACTTCAACAAACATCAGTTCAACATAAAAATAATTTTCCAGAGAAATTATTAATCAGAATCATCTTCATGGTCCATACCTTCATGGTCCATACCTTCATGGTCCATACCTTCATGGTCCATACCTTCATGGTCCATACCTTCATGGTCCATACCTTCATGGTCCATACCTTCATGGTCCATACCAGACATATGTTCAGACATATCCATATTCTCCATCTTGGATATCTTTTTAGATAATTTTTCTAGAAATTCTTGTTGTTTAACATCATCCATAGATTTCCACATCTCAGACATTTGAGATTGATGATCAGCATGAATGGCATCCATTTGCTCAAACATTTTATCCAATTCAGATGTTTCCATGTACGCATCCCATGCTTTGATTCCTCCTTCAAGAACTTGGAAATCTATTTCATTTTGAGCAAGAGCATATGTTGCTATTGTTGCTCTATTTCCAGAACCACAAATTACAATTACAGGTTTATCAGTTGGAATAGCATCCATTCCATTTATTTCAAAAATTTCAGATAAAGGAATATTTACACTTGATTCAATTTTTGTTATTTCAAGTTCTGCAGGTTCGCGAACATCTAATAAATATAATTCCTCATTATTAATTTTCAAAGATAATTCTTTAGAATTAATGATTTTTGAACTAGTAGGTATCAGTTCCTTGTCCCAATCATCCAATCCATTTTTCAAAAAATATGTATCAATTCCTGCATCAGACATTATTTTTGCAACATGTTTAGCATGAACCCCATCATTATCAACTAAAACAAGTTGTTTATCAGATGTAAAATCAGGTAATTTTTTCTGTATGGTACTAATTCTTTTTTCAAGAGTATCGCCATGCAAATAATCAATAGAAGAACCAGGGATATGGCCATTAGAATATTCAGATTCATTTCTAATATCCACTACAAAAATTTCATTTTTTTGTAATTTTTCATATACAGCATCAGCATCATATGCAAAAGTACTGTCCAGAGATGAAATATCAGAATTCATAGTAGTCCCAATCAAAATGCCAGCAATTACAGAAATTACGGCAACACCAATTACTATGAACTGTTGAGAAACCACAAGAAAATAACTTTGAAATCATGATATAAACTACACAACTAAAATAAAAAAAATAATTGCAAATGATTGCAAATAATACAAGTAAGTTAAATGCAATTTGAACAAAAAGGAGTTATGAAAATGAATCAAAACAGTACAATCAATGATACTTTGAAGCAAAAAATAGATCTTACAAAACATCTCAAAGAAAATAACATGACTTACAAATCTCATTGGTGGAGAGCAATGTCAATGTCTCTAGCATTATTTGCTCATGCCTGGATTCCGTCATTATTTCCAACTTATGCTTCAGACAAAATGAATCATAAATAGATAATAAAAAATCAAATACAATAATGTAGTTTTTAAACTATAAAGTATTCAAATGTTTAGTTTTATTATCTTAAATTAATCATATTTTAAGAAAAATCATAATATACTTTAAGTTTGATTATAGCCATAGTTTAACATGAGCTACTGTGTAGAATGCTTTGAAACTGCAGAAGTGTGTTTCTGTGAATTGGAGAAAGTGATTCTTAGTGAATACGTAGATGGGATTAGAGAATGCTCGGATCTAAAATGTTATTGTAAGAAACACATTCCAATAAGGTGATTTTTTGGACATTAATCCAAAATTCACCAGTTGCACATTTTGTAATATGTCATTTGAAAAATGTAATTGTAGATGTAATTATTGTGATCAAAGAGATTCATGTGAATGTGTACTATTTGATTCCATGACTGGGGGATAAATTTCAGCAGGGGAAACATAAGCAACAAATTAAATTAGAAAGTTTCACCTAAATTTAATTTTTTTAAATTTATTTCACATATTTTTTTTCACGATCAAACTTTGCTTCTCCCGTTCTAATCACAACATATAACGTGGATAAATTCTCAGTTAGTAAATTTAATGGAAAATATTCTACATGTAATTAATTTTTCATATATGATCATATGCAATTAGAAGAGAAAAAATAAAAATTACAAGAACCTTTTACTAAAAAATATAATTGTTAGTTATTATCAAAACAGAGTTTTGCATGTGAGAATTTAGTTTGTATCTTAAATATTATTTTCCCCAATATTGATCATGGTTACGAAGAAAACACCTGAAAAAATATCAAATAATCTATCTCCTTGGTATGCAAATTGGGGTGAACTTGAAAAAATATTTGATGGTTTTAGGAGTGATCTTGAAAGATCATTTACTTCGTTTCCATCAATACATGTTCCACAAATGGTACATACAACTCAAAATTCGTGTGATGTGATTGATGAAGGTAATCATTACAAAGTAATCATGAATATGCCTGGAGTCGAAAAAAAGGACATAAAGCTTAATGTGACTGACAATTCAATTGAGGTATCTGCAGAACATAAAGAAGAAACAAAGGAAAAAAGGAAAAATTATCTGAGAAAAGAACGTAGTCATGTATCTTATTGTAGAACTTTGCCTTTTTCTGAGAAAATAGTTTCTGGAAAAACAAATGCAAAACTCACTAATGGTATATTGGAAATTCATGTACCGAAATTAAAACCATCAAAAAAACAAAAGAAAAAATCTATTCCAATACGGTAAAATCTAAAAATATGTATTTTTTAGCCCTGTTTTCAATAGGACTTATTTTATTTTTAATTCCTCCGATTTATGCAGAAGAATATGTTGTGGATATTCCCTTTGGTGCCTATAACCCGGAACTAAATACTCCTGCGGAAGTTTGGTATGATCCTCCACAAATGTTCGTTACAGTGGGGGATTCAATTACTTGGTATAATGATGATAGAGAAGGACACACGATTACTAGTGGAGAGAGTTCGGGAAGATTTGGTTGGATGAACAATAACGATTTTGGAAAATCAGATGGGGTTTTTGACAGTGGGTTATTCAAACCTGGGGAATCTTGGAAATATCAATTTGATAACTCTGGTGTTTTTTCATATTATTGTACAATTCATCCTTGGATGGAAGGTGTTGTGATTGTCGAAAAAGAAATTCCAAATTTTCCTCATGATGCAACAGGTAAACATTTAGAATTTCCGCTTTTACAATATACTCCTGATAGAAACATTGAAGTAAATTTAACATGGGATCCTCCTGTAATTAGAACTCATGAAAAAATTCAATTCGTATACCAATTTTATAATCCTGATACAAATTCTAATCTTGCAAAAATGAAATATAATTTTATGATATTTCAAAATGGTGAAAAAATTTTTTATGATAAAGGTTTGAGCCAAATTGGAGGAGATTATAGAAATTTTATTTTTGATAATTCGGGTTCAATTATTATTCGAATTCAAGAAATTCATTCTTCTTCAATTCTTGCTGAAGATGATGTTACAGTTCACGGAAATGTTAAAACCAAAGAACAAAGATCCGTGGATTTTACTACTGTAGTATATGATAATTCTGAAAAAACTAGTCATGAAATTTATCATACAAAACCTGCTCAAAGACTAGAAATTTACTATGAATTAATGATATTCATGATTCTTATTCCAGCTGTTTTATTTATTGGAGCATTACTTTGGGTAAAGAAAAAACCAAATTTTTCACAAAATATACCGGGAGCTGTGAAAATTTAAAACAACATCAAAATTTCATTTACAAAATACATCATTAGTTAAATCTATGATTTTGTATTATCGTTAATTTAATTCAAGAATTTTTTTAATTTATTGAATTGTCCTATTTTTGTTTGTTATTTTTTAAATTTTGTTTATTGTATTTGAAAATTTAACATAATTTCAGGATGTTTTTACCTTCTTTATTTCTTTGATAGATTTCTCAAAATCTTTTTGAGTTATTTTGATTGTTTTTACTAATTTGTCTTTATTTTGTACAAATCTTTTAACTCCACAAAGAGATGCACGATTACACACTTCTTCAATTTCAGCACCACTAAATCCTTTTGATAATTCAGATATTGTTTTCAAATTTACATCTTCTGAAAGAGGTTTATCTTTAGTATGAATTTTGAAAATCATTTCTATTCCTTTAATATTTGGATTTGGAACTTCAATAACTCTATCAAATCTCCCTGGTCTTAATAATGCGGGATCTACGATGTCTAATCGATTTGTTGCACCAATTATCAACACATTGTTTAATTCTTCTAATCCATCAATTTCAGTAAGAATTTGTGAAACAATATTTTCTGTTACATGTGAATCAGACCCGCCACTTCCTCTTTTTGGAACAAGTGCATCTATTTCATCAAAGAAAATGATACATGGTGCTGCCATTCGTGCTTTTCTGAAAATTTCTCTAACACCTTTTTCAGATTCTCCAACCCATTTTGATAACAATTCAGGTCCTTTGATACTAATAAAATTAGATTCTGTTGTTTTTGCAACTGCCTTTGCAATCAAAGTTTTACCAGTGCCTGGTGGACCATACAACAATACGCCTTTTGGTGGTTTTACATGTGCATATTCAAAAGCTTCTTTGTGTTTTAATGGCCACTCAATTGATTCTTGTAATTCTTCTTTTAATTCATCAAGACCTCCAACGTCATCCCAACTTACATCCGGAATTTGTACTAGAACTTCTCTAAGTGCAGATGGTCTAACTTCTTTTAATGCATCTGTAAAATCATTTTTAGTAATTTTTATTTTTTGTAATACTTCTTTTGAAACCTTTTCTTCTTCTAAATTAATTTCAGGAAGTATTCTTCTTAGAGATCTCATTGCAGCTTCTTTGCAGAGTACTTCTAAATCTGCACCTACAAATCCATGAGTGGTTTTTGATATTTGTTTAATATTTACATTCTTATCAAGAGGCATTCCACGTGTGTGGATATTTAGAATTTGTAATCTACCTTCATCATCAGGAATTCCAATTTCAATTTCTCTATCAAATCTTCCTGGTCTTCGAAGTGCAGGATCTATTGAATCTGGTCTGTTTGTAGCTGCAATAACTATTATCTTTCCCCTAGATTTCATTCCATCCATGAGTGTTAGTAATTGAGAAACTATTCTTCTTTCTAATTCTCCAGATACTTCTTCTCTTTTTGGTGCAATAGAATCTATTTCATCAATGAAAATTATACTGGGTGCATTTTCTTCTGCTTGTTTGAATATTTCTCTTAGTCTTTCTTCACTCTCACCATAATGTTTTGCCATTATTTCAGGACCACTAAGAGAAGTAAAATGAGAATTTGTTTCTCCAGCTACTGCTTTAGCAAGTAATGTTTTACCAGTACCTGGTGGACCGTATAACAATACACCCTTGGGGGATTCTATTCCTATTTTTTCAAATAATTCAGGATGACGCATTGGTAATTCAACCATTTCACGAATTTTTTGAACTTCATTTTTTAGACCTCCTAATTCATCGTATGTAATTCTTGGAATTGAAAGATCTTTGGGTTTTGTTATGTTGCCTAATTTGAAGAGAGTGTTTTCAGTAACAATTACCGGTTTTGATGGTTTTGTACCAGTTACAATTAACTGTATTTTACTACCCATTTGAGTGCTAACAATTACAGTATCTCCAGTTGTAAAGACATGTTCTTGGTAAAGAGATGACATGTATTCATGTAATCCTTCTGCATGAATTTTTTCTGTAGGCGATAAAATAATTTGTTCTGCATTTACTCCTTCCACAATATTTATTGAAATTTTTTCTCCAATACTTGCACCAATATTATACCTAGTCAAACCATCAATACGAATTGTCTTTGTATTTCGATCTTCAGGAAAACCAGACCATAATTTAACATGAGTTTTTTTGTTTGCAGATAATTCTAAAATCTGACCTGCTTGTAAATTGTTTTCTTCAATTATTTGAGGATCAATCATAGCTACACCGTTGCCAACATAATTTTGAGGCATTTCTTCAATTTTTAATTCAATTTCTATAGGCATTAACAATATTTTATTTGGAATGTAATAAATAGGGAAAATGATTTTCAATAATGAATTTCACTTTTAATAATATTGATTAAATTATAATCCTACTAAAATCATAAAATAAACTAATTTTACATCAAAAAATGTCTAATTAAAAATAAAAATTAATAATTTAATATTAATTCTACTTCTATATTCCCATCTCTAAATACACTTTGAATTCCTCTAACTTTACTTTTGTATAAGAATAATTTTTTTCCATCATCGGTAATAGTTCCAGAAATTTTAAGTAATTTATGATCATGCAATAATTGAATTTTTCTGTATGTTGTACTCATTGGAATGTGAGTTTCTCGGGTTATCTCCATTACTGATTTTGGCTTATATGTTGTTGATTCGATTATGGTTCTACAATATTTATCTGATAAAATATCAAGTAAACTATTTTTTTGATCTGTCTCTACAATTTTGAATACATTGTGAACTGTTTGCATATATAATATTAGACATATTTTGATTTAATATCTATGAATACATTGTATTGCAATGCATTTTGTTAAAACGATATATGAAAATTGAATTTTAAAATATTGGGATAAAATTAGATGGCATGGTTTGCATATCCATCATTATTAAAAGAATGTTGATTTTAATTAAAAAACTAGAACATAGATATGTCATTTAATTCTATTTTTTTCATAATGTAACGATAAATTTGAAAAATTTCCGTATATGTGGTGATTGTCTATAATCATATCTAATAGATTTACTTTTTTGAATACACACGTTATTTTTTCAATAAATTTTTGATTATTATTTTATGACCAGTACTGGTTTTTTGGATTTATGCATTACATAGTTGGATATACTTCCAAAAAAAAGTTCTTTTGCGGCGCCTATTCCTCTTGCACCAATTACGATCATATCTATTTTATTTTTAGTATTGTTTGCAAATTTTACAATATCATAGCCTGGATCCCCTGATATCATTTTTCCAACTAGTTTGATCCCTTTTTTTTCTGCACGAGTTTTTGCAGAAGATAGTATTTTTTTTATTTCTGAGGATTTGTCAAAATCCATAAATCCCAGTGGATGAAAAGCATAGATGTCTGGTATGGATTTTACAGATAATGCTGTAATTGTTCCATGTGATTGTACAGCTAAATCAATTGCCATATCTAGTCCTCTCAAAGAATTTTTTGAACCATCTAATGCAACAAGAATTTTTTTAATTTTTGCCATCTAGTAATTAATTTCAAGAATTTAAAGTAAAAATGTTTTAGTAATTATCAAAATTGATAACCAGTATTGATAATTTAGAATCCTTATCATATAATTAAAAAATATTTGTAATTCATGGAAATAATTGCAAAGGACATAATGAATGAAAATATAGTGATCACTAAAAAAACAAATTGGGTACAAGAAGTTGCAGAAAAAATGAATACATTAAATGTCAGTTATGTCATAATCATTGACAAGACTAAACCGATAGGAATAGTAACTGAGAAAGATTTTGCTACCAAAATTATTTCTAAAGGACGGCCATTATTTACAGAAATTCATGAAATAATGTCATCGCCATTAATTACTGTTAGTCCAGAAAAAACAATACGGGACATTGCAGAGATAATGAAAAAGAAAAAAATCAATAAACTTCCAGTTAAGAAAAATGGAAAAATTATTGGGATGATCACTGCTATAGACATTGTAAAAAATTCCTCTTTAGATTCAGGTACCTGAAAACGTAAAATCCAGTTCAAGTATTTTTGAGAAATACAATTTTATTTTTATAAATTGGTTGATTTTACAAAATCATCCTTCTTCAGGATTTAATGAATAACAAATTTTAGGTTCAAATTTAATTCAGTTTCATTTATTTTTTAGATATTTATTTTGTTTTAAATTTTTTATTATGATTCTTTATCTTAGAAGTGTATATTGTCTTTGAAATTATTTGACAATAGTTACAGGAGCTTTTGCTTTATGTAAAATAAAATTTGAAGTACTTCCAAAAAACAACTCCTTAGGAAACCCCATTCCTCTGGAACCTATGACAATTTGATCAATTTCATTAGCAGGGTTATTGGCAAATGTGGTCAAATCAATACCTGATGTGTGCCCTCCTATAACAATTCCTTTAAACTGAATTTTGTTTTTTTCCGTCTTTTTTTTAACAATATTCATTATTTCTCTTGCCTTTTTCTTCCATTTTTTTTCTGGAAGTATAGGAGCTCGAACAGCAGAAAATGCACTAAAACTTGTATCGCTATGAACCCCAATAATGGTGGCATCTGATTGTTTTGCAAATGAAATGGCCTTATCTAGTCCTCTCAAAGAATTTTTTGAACCATCCAAACAAACCATTATCTTCTTTAAACTCATACTAAAAAATTAATTTAATCTCTATTTATCTAATATGCTTGTTTACTAAGATTGAAAATAATTCTTTAGTGGATTTTATTATAAATTACAATTTATGATGTTAAAATATACAAAAATAATCCAAAATTATTGCCATCTATCTCTTAATTGATGACAATCACAAATACAGCCTTTTTGACAATGTGTCCTCTTACAATCTATGCAGATTTTTTTCTGCCAATATGGTGCGGTATTCATATTTGATTCAATGAAGAAATATTGCGAACTTTTAAAAAAAATAATTTAGTAAATGGCATATTAATCATCATCATATTTCTAAAGATAAGGGCTGTAATTAGCAAAAATTTTAACAACTGAATGAAAATACATGTCTCTGACATCTTGTTCAGTACATGTTGCCAATAAATTAACAATATCTCTAGCTGTTATGATCCCCACAACATTTTCATTGTCAACTACTGGTAATTTCAATATTCTTCTATCATGCATTAAATCTGCAGCAGTTCTTATGGATTCATCAGGATTAATTGAGAACAAAGGAGATGACATTATTTGTTTAATTTGTGAAGTAATTGGATATGCATGAGCTACAGCTTTTATTGCAAAATCTCTATCTGTAACAATGCCTAGTGGGGAATTATTTTCCATAACTATAATTGCACCTACTTTAGCGTCTTCCATCATTTTTGCAGATTCATTAATCGTCATTGAAGCATCCACAGAAACAACTGATTTTGTCATGATATTTTTAACAGTTAGAATTTTGCCATTATTCATTTATTTTATTATGTTAAATCCAGTATATGACAGGGATTCCAAATTATCATTAATGGTAATCAATTTTGATAATTGATGTAGTCTTTAAACTTTATAATATTTTATTTCAATATGTGGCAATTAAAATTAAAAAAATTCTTGTTGCATTAGATGGTTCAAAAAATTCTTTTAAATGTCTTGATGTTGCTATTAATTTAGCTAGACAATGTCATGCATCTATTACTTGTTTATACGTACTAGAAATAGAAAAACCTCAAACAAATCAACAAATTTCATCATTAGAAAAAAAATTATTGTTATTTGCACAAAAAGTTATGGAAAAAGCAAAAATTGAAACAACAAAACATGACATTTTATTTTTCGATACAATTTCTTATGGGCACAGTGGAACAAGAATCGTAGATATTGCACAAAGGAAAAACTTCGATATGGTAGTAATTGGTTCAAGAGGAATGGGATCTGTTAAAGAATTATTTTTTGGAAGTACTTCAAATTACGTTTTACATAAATCTAAAAAACCAGTATTGATTGTAAGGTAAAATTGTTAATTTAGAACTTGCACAATATCTGATTTTGTAATTATCCCACATAATTTTGATTTTTTAACAACTGGAATTCCACTGATATTATATTTGATCATAAGTTTTATGACATACTGGATGTCTTTATCACTCTCGACTGTAACTGGATTAGGTGTCATTATGTCTGTAGCGTGAAATGGAAATAGATAGCTCATTTGATTTGAATTAATCTCATTCAATCCTTTTTTGAATTTGTATTCTTGAACTTCTTTAGGATCTGCGGAATCTGTTATCCATCGAGGTATTTTTGCAGGCACAAAATCTCTAAAAGTTATAATTCCTACTGGTTTTTGTCCTCTTTTTATAATTATTCGAGATATTCTATATTTTATCAATAAACTCTCCACAAGTAATATTGGATCACTTGGTTCAGCAGAAATTACTTTTTTTTTCATAATTTTTGAAACTTTTATTGGTGTTGTTTCAGTGGTGAGGAAAATCTTTACAAGACTGGTTTTTGTTACAATTCCTTTTAGGGTACTATCATCATTTAAGATAATTATTGAACTAACACTATATTTTTTCATCATATTTGCACATTCTTGAATAGAATTGTTTCTAGTTAATGTGAATATTTTTTTTGGTTTGAATTCTTTTGCTTTTACTGATTTTATTGGTTTTATACCTAAACCATAAATCTTTTTAGCAATATCTTTTTCAGTTATAATTCCTACTGGTTTTCTTTTATCTACTACTATTACACGTTTTATTTTATTTTCTAATAAAATCTCTCTTGCTTTTACAAGCGTTGTGTTTGGATTTATTGTGATTGGTTTTATGATAATTCTTGATAATTTTAAATTTTTTGTATCCACAAAATATTTAGCAAGTAATTTGTTAAATATCCCCTCTACAATATCTTTATTGAAAATCACATATGGGAATTTACATGTTGATTTAAAGAAATTCAAAATAATTATAATTTATGAAAAAAATTGAGGTAATAACTAGATCAGAATTGAAAAATGTAGTAGTTCCTGTAATTAACAAAAATCCATGGAGTATATGGATATGTTAGAAAAAATTCCTTTGTTTGTAATTGGTTTATCAGAAGATGAACCTGCAGGTGAATTTTTAATGTTAAAATTTGGAGAGGCTCTAGAAAAATCTAGAAAAGTATTATCTGATATAATTGAGGCAAAGATAGCCGTAGAAACTCAAAATTCCGAAGGATCAAGAACACATTATGAAGTAAGAGCAACCATAACCACTGCAAAAAATCAATTAATTTACACCGAATCAGGGTGGAATATACTTGAAATTACAGATAAATTGTGTAGAAAATTGGAAAGAAACTCATCAAAACATGATGATAATCGTCAAAGAGAAAGCATTAGAAAACGAGGTTTGAATTAATGCTATTTCAAAATATTCTTGTTCCAGTGGATATGTCTAAACAATCTACCAGAGCTTTTAAAATTGCATTAGATATTTCAAAAAAATACAATTCAAAATTAACAGTTATCACCTGTGTTGAAATTTATCCTTCTTTTCATTTATTTTATCAACAAAGACCAATTCCTAAAGAAATAGAAAAATTAAATAAAATTGTTAAAGATCATTTAAAAGAATTAGAGTCTTTAGCAAAGAAAAAAAATATTTCTTTAAACATTAAGATTTTAAAATCAGAATCTGTTGTTAAAGATATTCTAAATTTTACAAAATCTAAGAAACATGACCTGATTGTGATTGGTTCTCACGGTAGAACCGGTTTTGATAAATTGTTGTTGGGGAGTGTTGCAAACGGAGTATCTCAAAAAGCCCATTGTCCAATTATGATTATAAAATAATGGACACAAAACATACATGATTTCAATTATTGGTAGTGGTTTAGTTGGTACATCTATTGCATTTCTTTGTGCAACAAATGCATTGGATGATATTTTATTAATTGATCATACTAAAAACAAAGCACTTGGAGAATCTTTAGACATTACAAGCTCCATTTCATCTACTTCAAAATACTCTATTATTGGAACTGATGATTACTCTAAATTAACTGGATCCAAAATTATTGTAATTACTGCAAGTACAAAAACTAATTTAAAAAACAGAACTGAAAATATGTCTCAACAAGTAAATCTGATAAAAGATATTGCCAAAAAAATAAAAGAATATTCTCCTAATGCAATCGTTTTGATAGTTTCTAATCCACTTGATGTTTTAACTTATTTTTTTCAAAAAGAGGCTCAAATTCCACGATTTAAGGTAATTGGAATTGCATCTAGTCTTGATAGTAGACGATTTCAATATCAAATTGCCAATAATTTTTGTATTCCTCAAACCTCTATCACTAATGCTTTAGTTCTTGGAGAGCACGGAGATACCATGGTGCCAATATTTTCTAATGTTCATGTGGATGGTCATTTTTTTTCAATATCTGACGATAAACAAGATGTTATTACTTGTAATGTCCGAAATTCTTGGAAAATGTTGAGAGATTATCAATGCCAATCTAAATTTGGAATTGCAAGAAATGTATATGATGTAATTGACACAATTCTTAACAAAAAAGAAATATCAGTTCCAGTATCAATAGTTCTTGAGGGAGAATATGGAGAAAACAATGTTGCTATGGGGGTTCCAACGAAAATTAATCATGCTGGAGTGGTAGAAATTAAAAATATGAATTTTAATCCATCTGAAAAGAATTTATTTAAAAAATCTTCTGAAACTATAAAAAATCATATTCATTCTATCTAATCTATGTTTTTTTACGATCAAATTTTGCTTCAACTTTTCTAATTACTACGTATAACGTGGATAAATTTTCAGTTAGTAACGTTGATGGAAAAAATGTTGCACCATACCCATCTCCTTGTCTTGTAATGAATCCATTTTTTTCTAATACATCAATACTATGAATTATTGTTTTGTAATCAAGTTCTAATTTTTTTGATAACTCATTTGGGTTTTTTGGCTCTTCGGTGATGGCACAAATAATTCTTAATCTGGTGAATCGTCCTCCCATTCCAGTAAATACTGTAGAGAATCTGTTTTGCATAGATTTATCCACTTTGATGTCTTCATAGTTTGGAACATCTTTGAAGATTTTACTTTTACATAATGAATCAAATGGCATTGTATTTAGTATTGGTTAAAAATCAAACAATATAGAATTAATTGTCAATTTGGGAATTTGTTTTAATACTAAATTTGCAATATTGTACCTAATGACAAAAAATTAGCCTACTTGCAATAATTCCAATTATTGCAGTTGCTATGATCTTTGTTCCATTAACTGATGTTCATGCACAAAAAATTTGTGGAGACCGTCTATGTGTTTCAGGTGATGCTGAAGATGAACGCAAAAAAATGCGAGACTCTTTAATTTCATCACCAACTGAACCTGCAAAAATTATTGATGTTGCAGAATCTGAAAAACAAATAGACCCAGGCAGTCTTTTAAGATAACACTCTAATTTTGTGCAAGGGTTACTAACACTGCATTAATTGCAGAAATTTCAGATACGATAACATCATCTGAAGATGCAATGATGATAATATCATTTTCTTCAGGTGTTAAATTTTCTAATAACACTTTTTTTGTGTGAGAATCATTTTTCAAAGCATCACCAAATTCATTTGGAAATACAAATGTATTATTCTCAAAGGACAGTGTCGTTGCACTTTTAGCCCCATACATTATTGCAAAGTCTCTTTGATCCATTCCATTACAAATAATTTTTGAATAATTTTTTAACAATATTGCATGATTGTATTTTTCTCTTGCAATGTTGCATGAATCAATTTTACATTGTGCTGGAATAACATCTGAAAATTTATTTGATAATGTTTTACCCTTTAATGTAAGAAATGTTCCAGATTTCATTGTATCTACAAAGCCATCTTGTTTTAGATGTGAAATGAGTGTTCTAACTGCACCTTCTCCAATGCATAATTCATCACAAAATGATTTTCTACTAACATATTTTTTTACAGATAACAATTGTAACGCTTTGAAAACATGCGGCGTACTAAAACTCAAAACTTTGTTTGTTTTTTTCCTAGTTACAATGTTTAACAATTTTTTGATTTCATTTTGCATTTATGCCTAATACAACAATTTCTTATATAAATTGGATGTATCATCCAATGATTTATTAATCAAAATTATTTCTACAGAAGTACATGTCATCTACACAGATTGTAAATAGTACAACACAGATTCCTATCTTTGCAGTTATTGCACTGGCCATAATTTTTGCAGTGGGATTGTTTGTTGTAGGTTTTGATCAAGGTCACATCTTCAGTATAGTTATTGGAGAACAAGCATATGCAGATTTGTATATCCATGAGTTAACACACGACATGAGACATGCAGCAGGATTTCCTTGTCATTGAAATGATATGAAGACTATTCTATTTTTAGCAATTGTTTTATTTTCAGGGGCTTTAGCTGGTACTATTCATGGTGCTGCCAATTTAGTTATTGTAGAGCCATACTTGGATGAAGCAATTGGAATTGAGAATCAAAATTTATTTGCATCAGGTGAAGAAGAAGACACTCCAGCATTTTGGGTAGAGTATGATGCGTATAGAGATTGGCAAAAAAGCGGACAAGTACTAGCTGGCGCCATTTTGGGAACCTCAGTGGGCGCATTATTTGGTATTGTTTACGTATTATCTAGAAATGCACTTCCACAAGGAAATGACTTGAAAAAATCAATTATACTTGCAACAGTAATGTGGATTACTATCTACATAATTCCATTTTTGAAATACCCTGCAAATCCTCCTACAGTAGGTGATGGTGAAACAGTGGTGTTACGTTCAATTTTATTTTTATCTTTCATTGCAATCTCAGGATTTGGTGCAGTTGGATTTTACCAAGTGTACAAAAGATTACAATCCAAGAAAATTATTTCCATTGCAGGGTATGGCATATTTATTACAATAATCTTTGTTGTAATGCCTGCAAACCCTGATGAGGTTACAGCCCCGATGGATTTGGTAAATGGATTTAGAATAATGTCTGTAATTGGAGTAACAACATTTTGGATTTCACTTTCAATCATATTTGGAGGATTATGGATGAAATTTCAATCCAATGATTCAGATATCAAAAATTAATTGAAAACCAATAATTGCTTTACGAGCATAATTTTATGGGTTATGATGTTGAGCATCAATAATTTTTTGTTTGTTGTCGTTACTTAAATTCAAAATTATGAAAAATATTCATTTTTGAATTAAAATAATCATGTTTTAATCATTAAACTATAATAAATTATAATAATTTACATATTTTATTGAAATAATTTTAGAAAAAAATTAAATAGTTTAAAATCCTATAGAATAATACTTTGTTAGTTACAAAATCTGACAAATAAAATGCGTAGCCCCGCAGAACGAAAAAGGTACTCAGACGTTTAACGTCTGACCACAAGAGGAAATCTCTTAATGTTCTGCAATTTAGAGGGCTTCGCCACTTAAATTTTCTCATCATTTTCCATTTTAAAAAAACAAATGAACAAATTTTTAATGACCAAAAAAATAATTCATAATACAATGACACAAAATTGTTATGAGTGCAATAACAAAATTGACGAACATTCTGAAATTCAATTACGTGAATGTCTCTCAAAAATTTCAGACTCTTTAGAGTCAATTCAAAAACAAAAAGATCACCTAAGTGACGTGTCTGATAAAGAGGCAATGGATGAATTTGTTAATATCAAAATTGGCGAGCCTAGCAGAATGGGTTCAAAATAGTACAATTACAAAAAGAATTTTGTGACAAAGTTTTAATTTTTTTTGTCACTATCTGCATAATTATCTGATATATACTTACAAAATACACCATCTAACAATTTAAAAAATGGACATTTTCCTTCATACATGTAACTATTACGTCAAACTCATTAAAAAATAAAATTGAAAATATTTTATAAAATAGAGATATTTTTTCAAAAATTTAGTCAATTACTTATTTACTAGTTTCTCTTATTTTATTTGACACATCTGACATACCGAATTACAAGTCGTCTTGCTTCCGTTTTTGACTTGTGATTCTTTCTTATTCTACAAAATAATATTTTTTAAAATAATTTACAAATTTAATCTAACTCGCAAAATTTTCTTTTTTTAAAGATTTCTGAACATAATTAAATATCATATTTGTATAAACATAATTAGCAAGAAACCATCATTTCTGCGTCGTAGAGTGATGAGTAAGGAAAACAATTCATGTTAGGATGCGTTTACGTTCTCCATGTTTTCCAGTTTTTCTTGTTATTTTTAATTTTACAAGCAATGATCAGTTTTTTATAAAATGTTAACGTAATAGATTTGAAAGCCAACACAGTATCTAATTGTCAAAATGACTCCCCGTCGTGTTACTGGTGTAAGCCTACCTGCTATGCTACGTAAAGGATGTGAAATAGTTGGCTTTGGTTTTTTTCAACATAATTTTGCATGCCAACAAAATAACTATTTTAGTAAAAAAATATTTAGTTTAATAATGATTTATAATTTAATTTTTAAGTTATTTTAGATTATTCTTTAAATATGTTAACTACATAATTAGTATATGAAAATTGGAGTTTTGCAAAAATGACTACAGCATATGTTTTGATCAACTGTGATTTAGGTTCAGAAGAAAAAGTAATTTCACAACTAAAATCATTTGATGCAGTTGTAGAAGTTCATGGAACCTTTGGTGCATATGATATCTTAGCTAAAGTTGAAGCAGACCTGGTTGAAAAAGTTCGTGAAACAATTACCTGGAAAATTAGAAAAATTGAAAAAATTCGTTCCACATTGACTTTAATGGGAATTAAAGGTCAAGAGTAAATGGCAAAAGCATATGTTTTGATGAACTGTGACATGGGAAATGAGAAAAACATCATTTCAAAATTAAATGAAATTAACGGAGTTACAGAAACACATGGTACATTTGGGTTGTACGACATATTTGCTAAAGTTGAATCCGATGATGATGAAGGAATTCAAAGAATAGTCACAGGATCGATTCGTCAATTACCTGAAATTCATTCCACTATGACTTTGACACGCTCAGAATGTGATGACTTGTTTCCGTCTGTAGAAAAAGACGATGTTAAATCCGGTGAAAATACATCTCAAGCATATATTGTAATTCACACCAATAAAGGAAATGAATTTGAAGTATTGAAAAATTTAAGTCATATTGCAGAAGTAAGAGAAGCAGATGCAGTGTTTGGATTTTATGATGTTTTGTGTAAAGTTGAAGCAAAAGATTATGATTCTTTAGAACATATAATTACAAAATCAATTAGATCTTTGTCTCACATTAAAACCAGTATGACTCTAAATATAATTACTGAGCAAGAAGAATAAATATTAAATTTTAGTCGTCATTAGATAGATAATTTAAATTGGAATGATTAAAAAATTCCAATTGTCATTATCCATCTGAAGTTTTCAACAATATCTACGTAATAAACAATATTAAAATAATTTGCAAGGTAAAATTAAAAATTGTTAAAAATAATCAATAATTTTTAAACATATTTTAATATTTTTTTATATATTGTTTATTTTTTATCATACCAAAATAAAATAATGAGCAAAAAAAAGATAGCAAAATATTTCTGGAAAGAATATGATAAACATTTTCATAAATATCTATTTTCTATTTCTCTGAAAAAAAATAGATGTGTTTTACAGGGGACAGTAATATGAATTTACAATATTGTGTTTGTATATGTGGATGTAAAGACATGTCTTGGGATATAATATGTGATTTGTGTAAATCAAAATTATGTTATCTATCAAATATGAAAGGGCCAAAAAAAGAAATTAGAATGTTTTTAGGCAAAAAAAGAATTTCATTTGTTAGTTTTTAATTAATTTGGGATGGGTATCAGATTCTGGAACTATATGTTCAACAGCCTTTATCCTGTATTCTACGATGAAAGTCACAACAACACAAATTCCTACAAGATTTGTAAGGAGCACTTGAACTAATTTACAAATTATTGCCTTAAATATTAAAATTACAAATGATGTCTGTGGGCCTGAAAGACATCAATCTCAAAGAAGAATATCGTTCAGATGTAGATGACATTGTTGCAGAATTTTTCTTTCCATGTTTAAGCAATTGTATTCAATATGATAGATGTGTAAATTATCTATCAATTCAGGCATTAGCAACAATTGCAATGGCATTTGACAATTTTAATTCAGGTAAAGCAAAATTAAGAATGATTACAGGTCACAGATACAAGACAGAGGATCTCAATACATTTACAAAATTATTTTCTGAAAAATTTACAAAATCATTTGAGGGTAAATTTATCAAAAATAGCAAAATTCAGAAATTACAAAACATAGTAAATAACGGGCAAATTGAATTAAAAATTGCCATTCCAAATTCAGAACGTATTGCTGATGCATTTTCTGAGAGAATTGGAATCTTCATAGATGATGAAGACGAACAAGTGGCTTTTACAGGAACATCAAAAGAATCATTTTCAACACAAACAAGAGATTTTGAATCTGTAGATGTTTTTACTTCATGGAATGACAAATCAAGAGTGGAAAGAAAAAGAAAAGATTTTGAAAATTTGTGGCAAAATAAAACCAAATATGTAGAAGTATGTGATTTTACGTATGCTGAACAGAACAATCTTTTAAAATATTCAACAAAGTGGGTTACAGAAATTTAAAATTCAAAAGTATCTTCTAACCTTGCCTTATTTTCTAAAAAATTCATTTTATTAATTTTGTAATAAATTACTTCACCACGTCTTTCAATAACTGCGATAATTGGTTCTTTTCCCATTTCAGTAATTTCAACAATATTATTTTGCAGTGTACCAATTTTTTCTTGCTGTCCTTCATTAAGGCCAAAAATTAGAAACTTTGCACCTTTTTCACCAAAATGACCTCTCTCATAAACTCTAAAATCAGAACCAAAACCAAACCCATCTTTTACAACATACCCCCTAGTTTTCAAGTCACGAAATATCAAAAATTTTGTAAGAATTTCAGAATTTGTTTTTTGACAAATATTCATAAAAGTATCAAAATCAATTTGTTTTTTATTTTTCTTTAGAAATAATTTTTTTGTATATAACAAATACAAAGTCTCAAAGGATTTAAGAAATAACTTACCTTTCTCGAGTTCACCAAATCCCTTCTGTTCAAGATCATGGATCATATTTTTATTAGAAATACAAGCTTGATCTAAAATTAGATCACCAATAACCTCAGGAGTTTCATCCATAATGAAGAGAAAAATGGAAGATTTCCATATAAGCATTGGAAATATGACCAAATAGTTACTAACCGTTAAAATATGGGCATTCTGAGTTGAGATTATCATGCATGGTGCAAATTATAGAGATGGAACAGGACAAGTATTCACAAGAAAAGAATACATCAAAGGTAAACCACAAATTAAAATTGCAAAATTTCAAGGAGGTAAAAGAGGCACATACGAATATTGTGTTCAATTATTGATAAACGAACGACTTCAAATTAGACATATGGCTATTGAGTCAACTAGATTAGCAGCAAACAAAACACTAGAAAAAACAACTGGTGAATCAGGTTATTATTCAAGACTTAGAATTTATCCACATAATCTCTTGAGAGAAAATAAACAAATTGCAACTGCAGGTGCAGACAGGGTTTCAGAAGGAATGAGAAGATCATGGGGTAAAGCAACTAGTTTAGGTGCCAGAGTTAGACAAGGACAATGCATTATGGAACTTTATGTTAGCGGCGAAACATATCTAACTGCTGCAAAAAAAGCACTTCACGGAGCATGTGTCAAATTACCAGGAACACCAACAATCAAAGTGATTGAATGGAATAAACCATCACCATAGATTATCTAAATCAGATTTCTTATTTTCAACATATTTTAAAAAATCTTCAAATTCCTGCTTTGTAGGATCTCGTTTAAGAATTCTTTTACTTTGATAAAAAAAAGTATTGTATAATCTACCTACAACAATTCCCAATGCAAAAGATTTAGAATCATCAATAGATGAAAGGGATTTAATCAATTCCTTAATGTCATCTTTATTGGAAATACTATCCTGAATTTTTTGTTCAATCTTCTGTAAAAGAATATCATCCACACATTACTACCACAATGAAAGCTTAAAAACGCTTAAATCTCCAAATTCAATCCATTGTATTGTTGCAGTTATAGTACAGTCTGGTTAGTACTCGTGCTTGCCAAGTACGTGACCCGGGTTCAAATCCCGGTAACTGCACCACTTATTGATTTTTAGACATTAATCCATTTTTTATAATTTCAAGTGCATCATGTGCCTTTTCAGGTCTAGGTAATTGAATTGCAATTACATTATCTTTACCATATGTAGATTCAGGAGAATTAACTACAAGCATAGAGGTAGTTGCTAAAACTTCAAAAAAATGTAAATCAGTTTTTGCATTGATAAGAAATTTTTCAGAAATATTGCCAATTGAAAATGTCAAAATAATTTCCACAAATACATTTCCCAATCCATCTTGAAGAATATTTAGATCAGTGTTAACAGAGAAAGGTTGTCCTTCAATCTTTGCTCGAATTAAACCATATTTTTTATCTTCAATTATTATACAAGGGGTTTCTTTACCTTCAAAATCAAAAGTGGTTATTCCATCATGAACATCATCTAACATTTGTTGTAACTCATCAGACATCTTCTTTTTCCTCTAAGACCGGTACAATTTTGTCACTAGCTTTCATCAAAAATGGAGAGATGAATGCAGTGATTATAGAAATTATTCCAACAAGAGGGAACAAAAATGCACTTACTGCACCAATATCAACTCCAACTTTAACAATTACAATAGAAAATTCACCACGTGGAGCTGCTAAAGTAAATGCAGAGCGAAGTGCTTTTCCACGTTTTTGTCTAAAGATGAAATTACCCAACATGTTTCCACCAAATTTCATACCAGTAGCAACAGCTATCAAAGCAATTGCAATGAAAATATAATTTTCAAGTTGTGAAACATCCATCAGAGCACCTACAGATATGAAAAATATGGCTACAAACATATCTTTGATTGGGCTAGAAAGCAATTTTGCAACTTCGGCGGATTTTGATTCTGCAACCAATACACCAGCCAAAAAGGCACCAATTGCTACAGATAACCCCACAATATTTGCAAGTAAAGCATAACCAAAACATAGACCAAGAACACTCAATAGTAAAATTTCACGATTTTCTGCAGCTGCAACTCTATCAATTAGAGGAGGAATAACACGTGTTCCAACGGTAAAAGTTCCAACAATAAGACCAGCTGCAACTAACACAATAACAACAATAGATTCAACAGATACAGTTCCAACTAAAGCAACAGATTGTAATGTAGAAATTAAAATTACAGCTATAATATCTTCTACAATCAAAATACCTAAAACAAGAATAGATGATTCTTTTTTGATTTTTCCCATTTCTTCTAAAAGTTTGACAATGATTGCAGTACTGGAAATAGATAAAGCTGCAGAAATAAACAATGCATCCATAAATTGTAAACCTAATGCAGTTGAAGCATAAAACAAAACACCTAATGTAGAAAATAATCCAAGTGTACCAACACCAACAGCTACTCGTCCAATAGATTTGATTTTTGCATAGGGGAATTCAATTCCAATTACAAATAATAATAAAATAACACCAATTTCAGAAAAAAGATTTAGTGCAGAGATATCAGTTAAAATTCCAACACCATCTAACAATTCAGAAGGCGAAGAACTTTCAGGTAAAAGCCAAGTCCAAAGAGGAGACAAAGGACCAATAAGCATTCCTGCAAAAAGATATCCAATGATCAAAGGTTGTTTAATTTTAAAAAATGCAAGGGTAACAATTGAACCGATGATCATGATAAAAGCTAAATCAGTTACAAAACTTGTGTGCGGAAGTTCAGGAGTTACTTGTTCTATCAAAGTATTAACAGTACTATTAAGAGAATTTTGAATTATAGAAGAATCAATTTGTAATGAAAGATTTTGCATACAATCAATGAACAATTTTCATTAAAAATGATTACGCAATTAAAATTTAAAAAGAAAATTAGTAAAAATCTTCAAAAAAATGATTATCAAAAAGTTATCAATTTGAAACTTCTTTATGCCTAGGGATCTTAGACTAATTGCAGAGTGATGAGTAGGTCAGCTGATTCTAATGAAGAGATATGACCTGGGGTAACTGACTGCATTTATGGTTACATTGAGATAACCTAATTATTAATAGTACGGTACCGTACAGTACTATATGATACAATGCGAATACTGTCCAAGAGGATT
>Ga0233428_1001588_pt1 | contig 23748 bp, 51 predicted proteins | sample SI_118_April2016_4_FD_179890 | JGI IMG/M metagenome (GOLD analysis project Ga0233428, IMG submission 179890) | Seawater microbial communities from Saanich Inlet, British Columbia, Canada - SI_118_April2016_120_MG | ecosystem: Environmental > Aquatic > Marine > Inlet | place: Canada: British... | reverse complement strand
CTAAGACTAAATATAATGATCATGCAGGAGCTATTATAAAACTAGCCCAAGCCCTTGATGATGAGAAATTTATAGATAGAGCCAAGCAGCTAGATGCCGAGCAATCTAGAAAAGGTGAATTAACACGAGATCTAGAGGGTCAACGAAAAGCGTTGTATGCTGAGATGAGAAAAGCAGGAGAGAAGAAGTTTGGTAAAAGTGAGTATAAGAAAATTCATATGGCTTTTTAAGGAGATGGGTGTGAAAATATTTATATATGTTCTAGCTATTCTTTGTTTGGCAGGTTGTTCAACGATAGGTCATAAAACATCAAAAGAATCAGGAACTCCAGTAGCAATTATTAAAGTGTATGACAATACTAACACCCTTATAGAAAAACCTAGAGGATAATAAGTGCTTATAAAAATTAATGAATGGATGAAACCCAACAGGAATCTTGCTCAACCTCATAGAGGGGTTGTTAAAGATAATGCTGATCCCCTAAAGCTAGGTAGATTGAAGATAGAGATATCTAATCTACTCGTAGGGACCACAGCAGATCTTCCATGGGTATATCCACAAAATCCCTATGGTCTAGGAGGAGCAAGCACTAGCAGTGGGTTCTCCGTCCCTGAAATCAATAGTGAATTGGTGGTAGTATTTCCATTCAAGAATATTTATGCACCAGTTTACACAGGGTATTGGCAGAACACTACTAATCATCAATCTGTTTTCGATACTAATTATCCTGAGTCTTATGGGTTCCGAGATAGTAAAGGTAATATTTTTCATGTAGACAAGACAGCAGGGACCACAAAATACACTCACCATACAGGATCTTACATTGAGATTGCAAACAATGGTGATATAAATATAAATTCATCAGCAGCTATAAATACGACTTCAGTAGGCGATACAAAATGTGTGGTAGGTGGAGATATGAAATTTGAAGTAGTTGGTGACTTTAACGTGAAGACAGCGACAGTTACAATAACCAAGAATCCATAGGAGAAGAAATGAAATTAGCAAATAAAGTAAGAGAAGCAGTGGTGAATGAGAGGAAGATTCAAATCAGATTAGCTTTGACCAAGGCTTGGGATAGTGTTTCAGAAGCTCAAGTTGGGATAAAGGAAAGAAAGTTAGGTAATAAAATAGTAGATAGGAATCTTTTTGAGGTTAAAGATCTTATAGAGAGGACAGCTAAAATATTAGATTCTGCATTGAAAGCAGGAAAGTGAATTAATGTCATACATAAATAGATTAACTGACGTTAACACAGCAAGTGCAGCAGTCACGAGCACAGGTCAAACTTTTGCTACAGTGGCAGGTCAGTATATAGCAACCAATGGAGACCCTGTAGCAGGTCATGGGATACCACCACATGCCTCCCCAGTGACAGCGAATGGATTGAGTTGGTTTACCATATCAGGTATTCCAGTGAACGTGAATGGCAATGCAGACAGTTGTGGACACACAAGAAATAGTTCGGTTAGTTGGTTCGATGTCAATTAGAAAGGAAACCTATGGAAAAGTTAGTGAGTAAAGTAAATGCTTTATCTGAAGAGAAGAGTGTGGATGATTTTGATAGAGATCTAAAAGTTGTGCATGATGGTCTCAGAGCACTAAAGAAGAAAGCAGTAAGAATGAAGATGGATGGGAAGCTTCAGAGATTAATTAGTCAGAGACTTTTCAAAGCCGAAGAGCTTCTGATGGAAATCAGTATTGACCTTAGCTAGGAGATAATTATGGAAAAATTAGTGAGTAAAGTAAATGCTTTATCTGAAGAGAAGAGTGTGGATGATTTTGATAGAGATCTAAAAGTTGTGCATGATGGTCTCAGAGCACTGAAGAAGAAAGCAGTAAGAATGAAGATGGATGGGAAGCTTCAGAGATTAATTAGTCAGAGACTTTTCAAAGCCGAAGAGCTTCTGATGGAAATCAGTATTGACCTCAGCTAGGAGAAATTATGGAAAAATTAGTGAGTAAAGTAAATAAGATGTGTGAGAAACAAGGGGATGCAGCCAGAAAGTCATTGGATTCTATAGTATCTGAGTTAGAGGATCTTTTTGGAGTGGTTAAAAAATCAGGTATAGATGTGAAGGAGTTGAAAGAGGCTGAGAAACTGATCGATAAATCATTGGATAATCTCCTAGATCTGGATAAATTGATAGCACCTAAATAAGGAATAATCATGGATAAAACCATACTAGATATGATCGAAGGTGGGTTGAGACCTGAATTAATGTTCACACTATGTCAACTTTTGTTAGCAGCCTATTTAGTGATGTTTCTTAGGAATAGGATAATCAATGAGTTGGCTTGGAGACAATTCAAATGTTCATTAGTTATTGGCATAAATACTAGGGTAAGACTTGCGACTTCTTCAGGACATGTAGATGGTCAGATTATCAGTGCGAGTAGGACAAGCATCAAGGTGGAAACTGAAGATGCTATAGTTTATATCCCTACAAAGGAATTTTCAAGCACCTCATGGGTAGTCCTTAAATAATCAACAAATTTTGTTAGAATTATAGTTTGGCATCCTGATTTTCAGCAATTTATATCTTTATAAGTTAGAAAACAATAAAAAAACAATGCCTATTTATTCAGACATAGAACAGACTAATACGAAATTAAGCCCAGTGGCGGAGGATATAGCAACAGTATATCAGAGCATTGCTAATATTCTGAACACGACTAAGACTGAAAGATTCTTCAATCCTGAGTTCGGAAGTGAGTTGGAGGCTATTCTGTTTGAACCAATGGATAGTATCACTGAAACTAAGATCTTCAGACTAGTGGTACAGGCTATTGAAAGATGGGAGCCTCGTGTCAGCATAGATTATGGTAAGAGTTCTGTAGTCGGTGATCCAGATGATCACCAATACGATGTATCTTTGGTTTTTAAAATAATAGGTATCGACACTGAGAAGTTGACATTCTCAGGTCTTCTCTCACAATCTAATTGAGGTATTTTATATGGCAGTTATAGTAGATCCAACAAGCGTTAGTTTTAATCAAATCAAAGCAGATATCCTTGCTTATGTTCAAGCAAAGCCTGATTACGCTTCATGGCAAGATTTTTATGATTCAGGTGCAGGAACCACATTAATTGAATTGTTATCAGGTTTCGCAACATATCTACAATTCTCTATTGTATCAAGCAGAAGAGAAACGTATTTGGCTCATGCAGCTCAGAGAAGTGCAGTAGCTGGTGTTTCAGAAACACTAGGATATTCAATGTCAAGAGGGAAGAATGTGCAGCTTTCTCTAAATGTAACTCCGACATCAACCAGACTCATTAAAAAAATGGACATCATAGGTAGTTATGGGGATTATGATGTTGTGGCATTAGCTGATTATTCCTTTACAAACACAGTACCTATTACAGGGGTGCTTGCTACCATAGGAAATAAGAAAACTGAGGATGTTACTTTAGAAAGTGATGCAGTGGTTATTCTGAGATTCATCTCTCCTAATGTGTCAAATGATATCAGACTCACATTACAAGGGGCTGAGGTCCCACATACATCAAATATGTTTGATTTGATAAATGATACATATGTGGCAGTCTCAAATGCGTTGGGTGCTGTAGATGTCATGTATCTGAATAAAGGAGGATACACACAAACTATCGGGGGTGTGATAACATCAGCAACCGTTACGTATCCTTACACAACCAATGATGTGATACAATTACAATATGTGGAATTAGCTGAATTTACTTGGGTTCAAGCTACTCTAGTCTTCGATTATGGTACAGTCACCAATCTTTCAACAGCATTAACCTCTCCATATGTAGCTCCAGAATTACTAGACACATCAAGGGTCCTTGCTCCTTTAAGGCATGAAACTAATGGTGTAGTGAAAGGGAGAGCAGACTTTAAAAAGTTGCTACAAATTGAAGCGACAGCCCTTGTAGGAGATATCGTAGATACGAATGCTACTGATACAAGTCCTGCGGTGGTCAATATGTCTTATGTTAAAAATGATGAAACTTTGTTGACATCTCAAGAGAAATCTGATTTGTTAGATGTTCTAGATAATTATAGACCTTTCGGTGTAGAACAAGCCACAATTACTGATCCTACATCGGTAACTATGTTAATGGATATTACTATCACAGCAGGAGTTGCCTTTGCATCAGTAGGACAAGTTCAACTTGATGCTGATATCGCAGCGATAATAATATTATATGAGAAGAAGTTAGCAGAGCTCATAGACTTAGCGATAATTGAGAAGGCTGTGGAGGCTCTATCTTATGTTACTATAGCTAGAGTAACTGTCACTAATGGTGCAGCTCTTCAAGCAGCTTGGAGTGCCTATCATAGTATCACAGCCACACCAATTTGGGTATAATAAATGACGATAAGAGCGATTGATTACATACCACCAAATTTGCAAGCACAGGCTCTTTATGTAGAGATGGCTGATGATATACAATTCATCTTAGGTAAAGGTGAGATTAAATTATCAACCACATATGCACTTGCTGTAGCAGGAACCACCATAGACATTACTGGGGCTGGTTCAGGAACTCATACTATAAAGAATTCTTTATCTAATCAGACAGATACCTTTACTGTCGATGTGACTACCGATATACTATCATTGGTTGCATTTTTAGATTTAGAAGTAGGAGCCACTGTGAGGGTGTCTAATTCAGGTGGAGCCTTGCCGACAGGGTTAATAGTGGATACAGACTATTTTGTATCAGTAACACCTGCCATGGCTAGGTATGTGGACATTAAGAATAAATATAAAGATTTCTTAGCTTTAGATAATGAGATTGTTCAGAAGATTATTTCTGAACAGGGGTATGACTATATATCATCAATATTACAGTTGATGACCTTGAATAATGTTGAGAGTAAAGTGTTCCTTGGATATATAGCATTGGTGCATTTTTTGAAAGGGAACCGTAGAGGTTTAGAATTAGTATTTGGTCTTTTAGTATTAGACTACTCAATGACGGAATGGTGGGAGAAAACACCACAAGGAACCGTAGACACATTTGATTTGACTGTCAATATTGATATGGCAGAGTACACCTTTGATGATGTTGATACTTATGATACCAACATCAGAGCTTTTGTGGCTCAATATGTGTATCCTATATTCGACACGTATCTTATCAAAGCCACATTAAAAACTAGTGGACCTTTACGTGTGCCTCTAGTATTCTTATCAGGGGAGATAGTGGTAGTATATCCACCAATGGTATCGACTCTTACTAATTCTAATCCATTATATGTTGCAGCAGCAGCGATAACATCAGAGACAGTTACAGTTAATCCTCCATAGAGTGATTGAAAGGAGATTCAAATGGCAGAGACTTTTACAGCAATACTAACAACTTTAGGATTAGCTGAAGTAGCAGCAGCGATAGTATCAGGGACTCCAGTAGTTTTGGACAACTTCAGTGTGGGTGATTCCAATGGTTCTTATTATGAGCCTTCGGAAGGACAAACAGCTTTAGTGAATCAGCAGTATATCGCAGCATTGTCTTCAGTGTCTCAAGATGTGGACAATGCAACTTGGGCTGTGGCTGAGGGAACAATTCCAGCTGATAGTGTTGGTGGGTGGTATGTTAGAGAAGCAGGTATTTGGAGTGACTCAGGCAATTTATTTGCTGTAGCCAAGATGCCTGTAACATGGAAACCATTGCTTTCATCAGGTGCAGGAAAAGATCTATACATAAAAGTAATTATGGAAGTGACTAATATCTCATCAGTCACTCTATCAGTAGATCCAAATGTTGCAGTGGCTACGGTAGCAGCAGTGAACGCAGCTCTAGAAGCTAACTTTGTTGAAGGTGCTGTTGTTGAGGCAGGAGTGGCTGATGGTGATGTAGTATATTGGAATGCAGGACTTTCCAAATTATCTAAAGCTAAAGCAGATGGTACTGCATTAGAAGAAGCTATCGGGTTCTATCAGTTAGCCAATACGAGGTTGTACACTAGTGGGGTGCTATCGGGATTCACAAGCTTGGTTGATGGTTCGGTATATTACCTATCCACAACGACAGCAGGTGGCATCTCAACGACTGTCTCAGCAGTTAGGGTGGGAGTAGCTAAAGGAACCACTGAGATTTACATTGACATAGATAGAAGAGCAACAAGTTCAATCGGAAATACATTTTTATTATGTGGTGCATAAGATAAGGAGATATAGCAATGGCTTACAAGGTTCTAGGACAATCGAAACCAGCAACAACCACTAACACTACCAAGTACACAGTTCCAGCGTTGAAGGAAACGGTACTATCAAGTCTTAGTATATGTAACACAGGAACAGGTCAGGATACGGTAAGGGTATACATCGTCTTGAGTGCAGGAAGTGCTAGTACATCAAACGCACTATACTATGACCTTCTTATAGATGGTAAGGACACATTTGTAGGAACTATCGGAATCACGTTAGCGACAGGGGATTTCATAGTTGTTTATTCTACTACAGGAAATTCTTGTTTCCAGGCTTTCGGAAGTGAAACAACAGCGTAAGAAAGGAGATTTTGACTCATGACACAAGGAATAAATAATAGTTTTGCTCAGAGAAAATCATCATCTCCTTACATTAGACTTCATGATTCTAAGTCAGCCAATACAGCAGGGGGTACTTTTACATCTGGAGCTTGGCAAAAGAGAACGGTCACTGAAGATCAGGATGCATCTAATCTCGTGGCGGTAGCTTCTTCAGTAATTACCTTGCAACCAGGAACATATGATTGCTTGATAACCTGCCCTGCTCATGCCGTTGAGTGGCACAAGGCTAGGCTTAGGAACACTACTGATGGTGTGACTACTATTGTAGGAACTAGTGCAAAGAATGGTATAAATCTTAATTCAACGTATACTCAAAATGAGTCAACCATGAGAAGTAGATTCACAATTACAGCAGCGAAGAATTTTGAAATACAACATAGATGTACTAGTACAACAGCAACTAATGGTTTTGGAATGCCTACTAATGTTGGAGAAGTGGAAATATATACAATAGCTGAATTTTGGAAAATAATTGAATTAAACTTTTAAGGGGGTATTATGGCAGTAGATAAACTCAGAAAAATATTGTACTTAGTGCCTGATGCAGTGTTCGAGAATTTTGAAGGTGAGATCACTACTTGGTTAGATGAGAGAGTTCAGCCTACAGAAGAGCAGATAGCAGCAGTCACTGATCAAATGGTAACTGATGCGGAAGGATCAGCATCAGTTGATAAGACATTAGCGGAGATGAGTCCAGTCAACACTGTTCAATTTGAGCTTAACTTTGATCAGGAAAATAGATTGAGGGCTTTAGAAAGTAAAGCCTCTATGACTAGAACTGCATATAAGGCGAAGTTGAAAACCTTATATGAGACTTACGTATTATAATTTCAGATAACAATTAATTCGGAGGAGAGAAAACGATGAGTACAGATACACAGGATAGTACAGAAGAAATCAAGAAAACACTTGGTATAGAGAAACCTATCAGTAAGAAAGAGAAAAGAGATGCTGAGAGAGCATCTAGAAATAAAGAATTTTATTTGAATTCATCAGTCCCTAGAAGAGAAGTGATGGGACTGATGCAACAAGTCACAAATCATCAGAAACAAATACAGTCCCTCCTTGATAGAATTTCCATTCAAGATATAGTGATGCACTCCCTCCGTAGTGCTCTCATCACACACAAGATAATTTCAGAAAGCGATTTAAAGAAGAGTGCTGAAACAGAATTAGAAAAGTTCAATATGTTTCAGGAGATTGATAAAGGTGAAAAGGATTATGCCAACAGGATGGCATCTTGTAAGAAGCACAAGATAGATATCACACAGACAAAGATACTTAATCAACTATATCATGATAAAGAGATGTCTGACGAAGACAAGAAAGCTCTTCTGAAGAAGTACAAAGTTTCAGAAGAATTGCTGTTCCCAAAAGAAGATAAAAAAGAAGATAAAAAAGAAAAGGAATAATATCCTTGCTTTTTTGTTAAGACTTTGTTAGATTCTAATAAATTATAATGTAAACTAAATTAGGAGGTCCAGATGGTAGCAACACGAAAAAAAGAAGTAGATGAGAAAGTCACCCGATCAGTATATTGTATGAGCTCTCTCATAGATGCTGTGGAAGAGTCTTCTACAAAATCAGGGGATAAGAACTTCAACAGGGAGATTGTAAGGCTTGTGAAGGCACAACTAGCTTTTGAAAAGACAGGGAAACGTCCTAAGAAATGATCAGTAAATCCGATATAATGAAGGCTTTGGTTTTTATGGGTCCTGATGACCTTGTAGATATAAAGACTAGGACTGATTTCTTATTAGGGAGTAATAGGAAAAGTGAAGAGATTAAGGATGAAGAACAACTTTTCTATGATGCTGTTTCTGAACAGTTAAAAGTTTCTACAGGTTCTGTCTCGTACTACTATTCTGTGTATAAGAAGACACCTCAGTTTAAGAAATTGAAAGAGGCTAAAGAGTTTGTGGATAGACAATTATCTGAATTTATGCCTGAAGCTACTAAAGCACAGCAAGTTCAGTTTTATATGTTATTCGCTAGGATACTATTGGATTATCTAAATTCTTATGCGATACCTAAAAGTCTATCTTCAATATTTAATTCTTATCAGAAATTTCCAGCTCACCTAGACAAAGCATTTCCTGGATATGGACGTAGTGGAGCATTTGAGATGGTACTTGCAAGAAGTGGGGACAAACGATATGACACATGAAAAATTGCTTATATTTGATTTCAATAACCTCCTTCATCGGAGCATCCATGCTTACGCAGGATTATCCCATGAAGGAGTTCCAACATCAGGCATCTTCGGATTCATTGTGTTATTTTGTCATCAGATAAATCTACATCGACCAGATAAGGTTTTGGTATGTACTGATTTTCCTCCATATTCGAGGAAAGACTTATTTCCTGAGTATAAAGAGGATCGGAAACCTCTAGAAGAGGATATGAAGATAATCCTGAAGATGAATGGTGGCTTCTGTGAGGACTTCCTAGATCTATTGGGGGTCACACTATGGAAAGAGGAAGGACAAGAGGCTGATGACCTCATAGCGATTGCTGCTGATGAGCATTCTAGTCAGGGTAAAGAGATAGTCATAGTTTCTAATGATGATGATCTATTCACTCTTTTCAAGTATCCTCGAATTACATTACAACGAGGTAAGAATACGTACACGAGAGAAATGTATCTAGCTGAGTACCCAAACATGAGTGCGAAGAAGTGGGTTGAGGTTCAGGCTATGGCAGGAAGTCATAATGGAGTTCCTGGAGTTAAAGGAATAGGCGTGAAGACAGCCATTAAGATCCTAGATCATCCTGATAAAATAACTGACAACATAAAACAAAAAGTAGCTGATAACAAAGATAGAATAGAACTTTTCAAAAAGATAATCAAACTTCCATATGATCCCTCCATAGAACCTTGTGAGATCACTACTCCTGATTTTGATCTACGAGATGTCATTAATAAAGTGGCTGAGTGGGGTATCACATTTCAGAACAATTTCTCTGAGGCGATTGAGTCTCTCAAATAATTATTATTTTATTTTCTTGACTCTTTGTTAGAATTTGTTAGAATACATGAGTTGTTTGAGTTTTATTCTTTTTAAAACCTTTGTGAGAAAGAGGTTTGAGATGAAAAATGTAATCACGAAAAGACACACGAATAGAAAGATGAATCCTGATACGTATAAGTTGAGGAGGGAAGTCATCAATATAATCTATCAGGCAAAGAACTTGCTTAAAGGCAACATGGAACGAGTTGATGTAAGAATCACTGATTGTAGTGATGAGAGGGTTCTTGGAACAGCTAGGATGAATGGTAAGATGATTTGGATACCAGCTAGTTCAGTAAAAGAGAGTAAGTTGAGATTGAGACATATTGTTTTGCATGAGTTGTTACACACTTTGTATGGGATTGGGCATATTGAGAAGTGCAGACTGATGAGTAGTACGATTAAGAACACAACTACTAGACAACAGGATCATCTATTCTTGGGGCATGTAGGAATCAGATAGTATTAATCTTGTGAGAAAGGATTTGAAGATGTCAAATTATGAAAGAAAAGCAAAAGAGATCATAGAAAAACACAGAGAAGCTTTTAGTTCTTTGGATGGTATTGAAGCTGTAATAAGAATTGCAAACCACATTGTCAACACTGAAACTGGTCAGTGTTTTCTTCTGATCGTTTCAGAGGATTATTGTCTCCCACAGGAATGTATTTGGATTATTTATGATGTTGATGATAATGGGAAAGAAGTTCTGAGCAGTTCCATTAAACATGCTAGAAACGTATCAACTATCATAAAAAGAATCAAAGAAGGTGATGAGAAATATGCTGTTGAGAAATATGACTTTTCAAATTGTTTATAGGAGGTGAAAATGAAATTGCATGAAAATAGAAGCTACGTAATTGATCAAGAGGTGAAACAACATTTGAAATTTGAAGGGCTCAATCCTCTGGATATTACTTATGGTGGAATCAATCTTTTAGCAGATACATTATCTGCTAAACATAAGAGTCTTATTACATTCAGAGAAATTGCCGATGCCTTAGATAGCATTATCAATGAGTAACTCTTTGTGAGAAAGGAGGTGAAAATGTCAATAGCTTATGAATGGGATTGGGAAGAGGTTCATATCATCGAGGAAGAAGATGTTTGTGATGTTATCGATCATAATCATTCTACAAAGCTAGAAGATAAACCCAATGAGGGTGATGATTATCAATTGTGTTTAGTAAGAGATTCCTTTTGTCCAATAGATGGAGATTTGAAACTAGGTGGGAGGAGTTGGGCGTACTTAGATGATGATGGGAATCTACCAAGTCATTTTGATGGAGGTCATAAGATCCCTAAAAGATTTCAGAAAGAATTTAATAAATGGAAGGAGAAAAATAATGGAAAGTGAATCAAACTATATCCCTCCGAAGAGATGCACAAGTTTAACGAATGTGGAGGTAGCACCGAACCGATTCAATAATTATCAGAATGATTTTGCAACTAAGGATGCTTGGATTAAAAGTTTAAGTAAAAATACTGAATTCAATGACCATACAAGTTGGTCTATTTGTCTTGAAGAAAAAACAGGGATAGTGATGGGACGATACACGAAAGAGAATGGTTTCTATTTTCCTAACACACCTGTTAATGAACCTGATATGACCACATACAAGATTGCTTGGATAAAGTGGTATAGGGATTTAACAGGATGTAATCTGAAAGATGCAGTCAAAGAATTAACTGTGAGATTAAAACTTATTGATGCTAATTGGAAGAGAAAGGAGGTGTGTGAAATTGAACCTAGTGAAAAAGATAATTAATTTTATTTTGAATGTGATTGAAGGTTTGAATCCTGCTCATGATAATCCATATCGTTGGGAAACATGGAAAGAAGCTTGGAGGAGAAAAAGATGAATTTTAATTCAGTCAGGGGGCATAGTAGATCTGCAATACCAAATATTCAGGAGCTTCCTAAGAAAAGGAATAATATACATGCCTTTTTAACCATGCTAGGATCGACAGTTCCTATGCTTGAGAAAGTAGAGTCGGTCCCAGTGGAGAATCTCAGGACATATGAATCATTAACACTTGATCAAAGAATAGGATTGAAAGGCGAATTTGAGACTAATCCTAAATGTAATATCTACGCAACCATTCAAACCTTATGGAATTTTAAAATAGCAGTGGAATATTTCTTAAATGATGATATCTCTATATTGCAGAAGAACTCTTGGAAATACTCCTAAATATTATTTTGTTGACAATTTGTTAGATTTTGTTATAATGAATTATTAATAATAGTTTAATCTTTATTGAGAAAGAAGTTAGATGAAATTTCTATATGATGATGGTGGGAGGAAGGATGCAGGTTTCTCAGGGAATGCAAGAGATTGTGTGGCTCGGAGTATTAGCATAGCCACAGGCATTCCTTATGGTGCTGTCTATGGAGAGATCAATAGATTAGGAAGCCTAGAAAGAAAGTCTAAGAATCGTAAAGGCAAATCCCATGCGAGAACAGGAGTACATAATCCAACATTCAAAAAGTATATGAATAATTTGGGTTGGGTGTGGACTCCTACTATGTTTGTGGGTCAGGGTTGTAAAATACATTTGAGAGAAGAAGAATTGCCAATAGGCAAGTTAATAGTCTCAGTATCAAAGCATATCACAGCAGTAGTTGATGGTGTGGTTCATGACACATATGATCCTAGCAGGGATGGGTCAAGATGTGTGTATGGTTATTGGAAGGAACCTGAAATTGGAGAAGAAGGATGAAAACAAATATAGATAGTGTGAGGCAGATCCTGATGAATGAATTAGGATTCACAAAGGAGTCGGTGAGGCTAGAGATGGAAAAAATTGTTGAAGTAGAAGTCGCTAAGAAACTGAAAGATTCTAGTTACTTTGAAGCGTTCATTGATAGGGCAGTTCGTAATTATGCGAAAGAGTATAGTTATAGTAAGGATGAGATCCGCCTAGCTATAGGGCAAGAGGCAGCTAAAAAAGCAAGGGAAATATTTGATAAACATTACGGAGAAAAGGATGAAGAATAAAATTTACATAGCATCAGATCATACGAAAAGACCAATAGGATTAGTCTTAGCAAGCAGTGAAGAAGTGGCTTGGGCGTTCTTCCATGGTAGAGGGGATAAGATCTCTGATGTAGAAGAACTTGATCCTATGCATGAATGTTGTCAAGATCAATCCCTAGTGATCCTATTAACATCTGTGAAGAGATCGGCACCATCTTTGTCTATGCATAATGATGATATCAAGTATAGAGATTGGAAGAGAGGGAACTAATGAGTTTCGATGCTATTCCAGAAGATAGAGAAGAAAGTCACCCTTGTCATTGTGGAGGCAACATAACAAAACGTAAGAGTACGAGTGGTAGCAATGCGATTATTTGGGAATGTGATAACTGTAATTTTGAGTCTGCTGAGAAAGAGAAAACTGAGGAAATATCTACAGACGTAGACTGTATAGGAGGTGCAGGGAAAGCTAGTCAAATAGGTGGAAATTGTGCAGGTGGTGGAGGTGGAACAGGGGCTACGAATTTTGTAATGTATGATCCTGCTAGTAAAAAGTACATTAATTTAGGACCTTACACACCAATAACATATGAAGTCGATAAAAAGAAATAGGAGATATTAATGGCTGAGGATAGGGCAACAACATTATTAAAAGCTGCTCTTGAGCTTTTGAGAAAGCAAGATAGAAGTAGAATTGTATTAAATCTACTTCATACAACAGCATTCTATGATGAATCTGATTGTGATGGGTATTGTCTTATGGAAGATATTGAAACACACTTACAACAATAATTAATAGGAGGATACTTTGTCAGAAACATCACTGCATCAGGCTCAACAAGAAAATCTATTAACCCTGTTGGTTTATGATATTACTGCTTTGCCAGTGTTATCTCAGAACCTAGAGATTGATTTATTAGAGTCATATCTATACAGGAATATAGCTCAGAAGGCATTATCCTTTTATGAGGAATTCAAAAAACCAATTGCTGAACATCTTCCCGATAGTCTATCTAAAGAATTATCTGATGGTGGGAAAGATGGCAAGGCAGAACTTTATACTGATATCATAAATTGTTTACATAACAATAGGGATTCAGTCAATAAGGACTATGTATTAAAAGAGCTCTCAGGGTTCGTAAGAATCCAACAATTGAAATTAGGTATTATCAAAGCAGCTGAGTTGCTAGATGATAATAAAGCCGATGAAGCAGAATCAGTATTAGAAGATTGCAAACAAAAACAATTGAATGTGTTCGATCCAGGTACTTTCTTGCATGAGCATAAAAAAGTATTTGATTTCCTATACTTATCAGATGAGTTCATTCCTACAGGAATTAAACAGTTAGATGATTTCGGGGTTTGCCCAGCACCTAAAGAGTTGATGACCTTGGCAGGGTTGAGTGGTCGAGGAAAAACATGGTGGTTCATTCACTTATCAAGGTATGGATTACTTCAGAGGAAGAAGGTCCTGATTGTATCTCTTGAAATGGGAGTGATGAGATTATTTCAGAGATACTTCCAGAATATGTTTGCTTATAGTAAGAGAGAAGAAGAGTATACAGTTCCATATTTTGAAACCGATGAGATGGGAAGATTGTACAATGTGGAATTTGATACAGTTACACCTGAAGGTACTTTTCAGAATCCTAAGAAGGCTCGGAGGGAACTAACGAAACATCTATCAGAATTAAGAAACCAAAACCTTCTAATTAAGGAATTCCCAGCAGGGAGTCTGACAGTTCCAGCTTTCAAAGCGTACCTTGAAAATTTGATTAACTACACAAAGTTTCATCCTGATATGATTTTGATAGACTCACCTGATGACATGAAGCATGATGTGAGATACAAAACTGAGAGCCTAGAGCAAACCTATAGAGAAATACGAGGTATGGCTACTGACTACAATACAGCGATGTGTGTGGTGTCTCATATCAATCGAGGTGGTAGAAACGCACCTTGGCTAGATGAGGAGTATCTGACAGGGGCTTTCGCCAAGATGTTCATATCGGATAATTTAATAACATTCAATCAGACCGATGCAGAATATGAATATAACCTAGCAAGATTATTAGTTGTCAAGGGTAGGAATGATCGAAAAGGTATGAAGATCCTGATGAGCCAAAATTATGCCATGGGTCAATTTTGTCTAGATAGTGTTATGATGAGTGACAAATACAAGGAAATTATAAAAAGCTTAGAGGGGGATGAAGGAAATGAAGGACGATGAGATAGTGAAAGTGACAATAGAAACTGTCAATGACTTCTCAATGACAGATGATGCTGGAAAGGACATTGATATTGCAAAACAGAGGAGAGGTTGGATCTCTCATGAGAAGACAGTTTGGTGTGGGAAGTGTGCTGAGTGGTATCAGAGTAGTAATTTTAAAGGCTTTACTAAAGAGATAAGAGAAGGTGGTTGGAGATTAACTAGAAAACATGGGTGGTTATGCCCTGAGTGTTCAAAGGAGAAAGGAAAGAGATGACAGATCTAAAAGTAGTGGGTGATGGAGTATTCGGGACATTTATAAAAAGATACTTGAGTCAATATCCTAGTGCTCATTTCGTTGGCAAAGATCAAATGGCTGAACATATTATAATTGCAGTGCCATTCTCATCATATGAATCAGTAGCTCAGGCATATGAGAATTGTCATTTGATTAATATGTGTTCGGTTCAGGAAGATACAAATAACATTTGCAAGAAATACTCTGACAAGGTAACAGGTATACATCCGATGTTCGGTAAGATGACAAGTGATCCACAGGATAACAAAGTCTGTTTGGTGACTCATAGATGTGCATTTACAAATGTCATAACTGATATCTTTCGTTATTGTGGTGCATTAATCAAAGATAAGACTCCTAGTGGAAAGCCGATAACAGGTGAATGGCATGATCAACTTATGGCTCATAGTCATGCGAAATTAGTTAGTATCATGCCTCACATCTCAAACACATTGGAAAGCATTAAAGATATAGATGATTCTTACTTACCTATATCGGTACAGAAGATGAGGAGCCTTGCTAATCAATTTGAAGATATGCCTAAAGGAACAACTTCCTCAATATTATCAAATAAGTATATTCCTAGAAGAAACGCCATGATGAATGACAAAGATATGACATTCAGAACAGAACTAGAGAAGGCAGGAGAGAAGCATCCTACATTATTTTTAAACAATCAAGATAGAATAGAATTTTAAAGGAGAAGAGAATGACAAATCAAACTGAAGGAAATACACGTAATGCAGATAAGAAGGAGAATCCCTGCATAGATATCCACACTCCTGGGCATCCCGAAGTACCTTTATCAAAGCTAGGAGAACTTGAGAAGCTTCTAATGGAGTTCAATCGATTGGGAAAGCTAACAACACCGAATGAGTGGTGTGTCAGGGAATTTCCAGGAGGCAATGGGGATTTCTTTGTTGAAGCTCCTCAGCCCGATGATGAGACTAGAAATTACAATGTAGAGATCCTGAGTGATGAGGTTTATTCAACTAAACAGGCTGATGCTGAATTCATTGTTGCTGCTAAGAAACTAGCAGTGTTTTTATCAGGTATGAAATAGACTAAGCATGTCTATAGATAATCACTTGACAATGCGTTACAATGCGTTATAGTGTGATTATGAAAATTAAAAATAAGAGTCATTATGTGAGATATGGAAGTATTTGTATGAAAAGGGCTGAATGTCCTAGCTGTGGAGATAGATCTTTTGTTAAAAATGGTTTATCTGTTTGTTGTAATCAGAAAGTGAGCTTTGATGGAATAGTAAGCACTATAATGGAATCTACTCCTTCTATTAAGAGAAGAAGATCTATATCTAAAATAGACAAACTAACAATACGAAATAGTCAAGATCATAAATGTATTTATTGCGATAATGAATTCGGCTATTTGTACTGGTACAAAACAAAATTAAAACTATCAACTATTCACTATGATCATTTTGATTGTTTTGCTTATTCACGGAATGATAGTTATGAGAATATTACAGCATCCTGTAATATTTGCAATTTATTAAAATCTAATAAAATGTTTGATAATTTAGAAGAAGCGAGGATATATTTAAATGGTAGAAGAAAAGAAAAAGGTTACAGATCAGAAAGACCTAGAGTTAGCCGAAAGTAAAAAATGTTTAAATCTAAACTGCACTAGCATTTTTAAACCAAAAAGATATTGGCAAAATTATTGTTCCTCTAAATGCAGATATGAAAATTGGAATAGGACCAATCCAAGAGTGAAATCGTCCTAAACTACCACTAGCACCTTCTGACCTCTAGAAAGGGCAACAGAGGGGCTAGAATCACTATAATTGAGGCAAGGCAGGACCATATGGAAAAATACTACATACATCACCTTGAATCTAACTGTGCTTTTCAATTAGGACCTAATGAAGATATTGAGCAATTCATGAGTTTTAATTATGGTTGTGAAGAACTCACTTTTGAACAATATGTAGACGTATGTAAGAAGTATTATCCTAGACCTAGAGTAAAGAGGTCTTTATGAGAGATGTAATTTTTCGTTATTTCTTTATACCATTTAAAGCTTTTATTTCTTTTACCATTTAAGGGTGGTGGAATGTTGCAATTCTAAAAGACTTATGATAAAATACATGTACAAAACTCATGTAAATAGGTGTACAAAACGAATGTAACTAGACAAAATACATGTACAAAACTCATGTAAATAGGTGTACAAAACTCATGTGGAGAAAATTATGGAAAATATTCGAGTGGTTTCAAAAACGGAGAATAGGATCAAGTCTTATATAATAGTTAAGAATGATCTAATTGAATCGGCATCTAGGTTGACTAGACTAGAACACCACATCCTAATCTATGCGATTAGTGCATTAAGAAAATCAGATACTCATTTCAAGGTTCTTAGGTTTCACCTGAAAGATATGGTGAAGGATCTAGAATTGACATCTTCAGGATACTCTCAGATTATTAAGGCTACAAAAAGTTTAGCGGTCAAGACGGTGACGGTCAGGAGATCCGATGATAAGGAGGAGAAAGATCACCAGATGGTATGGTGCCCAACTGTAACCACAACCAAGAATAAGATAGATCCTGAAAAAGGATATATTGATATTAAATTCAATGATGATTTGGCTCCGTATCTGCTCAATATCAAAAATAAATATCTGCAAACAGCAAACAAACCTTTGCTTCAGGTCAGAAATACTTATGGAGTGAAGCTTTTACTATATCTGAGGAAGTGGTGGAATTTCTACGAGGACGGTATTAAGACTCATAAAGTACCTATTGAGAAATTCAGGGAAATTCTAGGTTTAGACAATTTTCCTGATGCCAAGGACATGTATAAGGATTATCCAAATTTTAGAAGAAGGGTCCTAGATCCTGCTATTAATGAGATAAATGATAAATCAGATATACTCGTTACTTGTGAGACACAGTCTAGGAAGGATAAACGAAAGGTAGAATCTCTAGTTTTTAAATTCGCTGAGAAGAAAGATTTTGAGGACCTAGAAGATTTTCTAGGTGTAATTAATTATATAGTTAAGAGGGATAAAATAGGAGAATAGTCATGATAACAACATTACAGATTTTAAGAGAGCTTAGAAAAGAAGTAGGGTCAGAGCAATCAATGATTTTGGTAGTAAATGCGTTACATCAGACACTTATAAAGAAAGAAATATTGTCTCAAGTAGAAATTGATGATGGTTTCGTGAATTATGTTAGAGAGGAAGTTTGTGAATATCATGATATGTCCGATGTGGAGGACTTGCTGAATGAGTACGATGAGCAGACCTAGAGTTATAAAACCCAAACCAATCAAAACCATTGAGATGGAACTAGCGTTATTTTCATTCTTTGATAGTCGCATGAGAGTGATAGTTCCTAATGTATCCTACGGGATGTTCAGCCATGAACTAGATCTATTTATGCTCACAAATTCCAATTATGGAATTGAGATAGAAATTAAAATTGATAAATATGACTTGATCAAGGACAAAGAAAAACGTCATGGGCATAAAAGTAAGAAGCTGAAGCACCTATATTTCGCAGTACCAAATTACTTGGTTCAGTATCAACAGCACATACCTCTTAGAGTAGGGATCATTTCAGTAACTAGAGAGAAGAATGATTATCTACAGGTAGAGATAATTAAGAAGCCTCAAGCCACTTCAGCATATCAATTCACAGACCTAGAATGTTACAAAATAGTTCGACTTGCATCATATAGATTATGGAAACATAAGAGGGAACTTTGGGAACTAAAAAATAAATAATTTTATCATTGACTCTTTGTTAGATTTTGTTATAATCTCATAAGTCAGTTGAATTTATTAGTTAAACCTTTGTGAGAAAGAGGTGAGTTGTGAAAAATGAATATTATGTAAATGTGGGCAACATAGGAAATATTGAAGCAAGCAATAAAGCAGAAGCAGTCAAAACTTTCAATGAATATGTAAGACAATCAAAAAGAAATAATTTGAGAGCAAGTCAAGAAGATGTTGTCTTATTTATGAATGGGGAGATAGAGAAAGAATTCAACTATTCTGAGTATTACATAAATAGACTAAATAGTTTGATTGATACTCAGCAGGAAAAAGTAGATGGATTAAAAGAGGATTTATATTATTATGTTCAGAATTTAGAATAACCTTTGAGAGAAAGGAGTTGAAAAATGGATATTTATAAGGAGTTGTCAAAAGCAGGACGTAAGATATCAAACCATTGCAGTGATTTGTATGTGCCTGTAGATGAAGTGTCCACTGCAATAATTGAGAAGTATGAGTTCAAAGGAAATGTCTCTAAGTTTCAGAGTGCAATAGAAGGTGAAGGATTGCATTACGATATACCATTTGCTTATTACCCATATCACACTAAATCATGTGTGATATAGTTTTTAATCTTGTGAGAAAGGATTTTAAAAATGATAGCAGCTAAGTTTCCTGAAGCATACGCTAAAGGTAGAAAAGATTGTAAAGAAGGTTATGAAAAGAAACTAGATGATCCAAATCCATATCCTAAGCCTGATGTAGGATCTGGAGATACTGAATATCACGCTTATAACTATGGTTGGAATTCAGTCCTGCTAGATGGGGAGGACGAGTGATGGAAGATCCGAATTCAAAATATCCAATCAGTCATCCAAAGAGATACCAAAAAGTAATGACACCTGATGGTGAGGGCAAGATCCATGCATTTGAAGATTTCACTTCTGGTTATAGAATCGGTGTCAAACACACTATATATCCTAAAGATAAGCCACTCAGGATGTACAAAGGAAACATTTTATATTATTTCAGAAGAGAAGTTCTTCCAATTGAAGAGGAGGGTGAAGATGCCGAAGCTTAAAATCATGATAGGTTGTTTAGCATTGTACACAATTTTTTATTTTAATATCAAAGTAGTGGAAAAAGTAGTAGCTTCTGAAGTCATAGAAGAGACTCGTGATTTAGGAAAACAAGGTGGTTTATATCCTTGGACTATTCTCTATGAAGCTATTATAAAAACTAATTAAATTTAGTGGTTGACTCTTTGTTAGATTTTGTTAGAATACATGAGTTGTTTGAGTTTTATCAGTTTCAACTTTTGTGAGAAAGAGGTGGAAAATGTCAGTAATTTATTCAGATGATGCGAATGCGATTGAGAAATTGAAGGAGAAGTTATTAAGTTTAGAGACACAAAGAGATCAGATGAAGGCGATTAATAAGGATTTCAGACAGGCTAAAGGAGATCCTAGCAAGATGAAACTTATTCCAGAAGATCAGAGACAACGGCTGATTGATCAAGTAGAAAAGGCATATAGTTGGGAAAAACAACCATATCCTAAATGGCAGGTTACTAATCTAGGAGCTAACATCAGAACAGTAAAGCAGAGAATTGCAAAACTTGAAGTAGTGGCAGAAGAAGAAACAAGTGAGTATAAGCTTAATGGTGTGAGAGTTCTGGATAACTGTGAAGATAACAGACTTCAATTATTCTTCGATGGTAAACCTGAACAAGATATTAGAACGAAGTTGAAGCAAAAGGGTTTCAGATGGAGCCCTTCAAATGGATGCTGGCAAAGCTATAGAGGGAAACATCAAGATCATAGAGCAAAGCAGCTCCTAGATGAACTAGCATTATCAATAGCATAACTTAAATTTTTAAAACCCTTTGTGAGAAAGAGGTGGAGTATGATTGAACGAGCACAATTAAAGCAAATAAGAAAAGATCTTGAGGAGGCATTGAAGCCTTTAGCAGAAAAGCATGGGATTCTTTTTAGCACAGGCAACATATCTTACTCACCTGTTGATTTCACAATTAAGGTGACAGGGCAAGAGAAATCATCTTCAGGTGGAGGTAAGAAAGATGATCAAGATTGGAAGCTTGGAGTTTCTCTTGGATTAGTAGAAGAGGAATGGTTAGGACAAACATACATTTCAAGAGGCAAGACACTCAAGGTCATTGGAATAAATCACAAAAAGAGAAAGAATAAGATAGTGTTAGAGAGTCAGCCTGATAAGCAAATTTATATAGCTTCAGCACAGTCAGTGAAGATCAGCTTATCCAAGTAAATTTTAAATTTTTTTAATCTTGTGAGAAAGGATTCAAATATGGATGTGAGAAATCAAGAATTGCAGACTATTATCAATGAGGGTAGGGGTAAGGCAACAACCATACTCTCGGAGATCCAAACGGAATTTCAAAATCGTGAGGATTGTGTCGTAAAGCCGAACAAGATGGAATTTAGTATCGCACCTTCAATCAATCGGCTAGATCTAAGTATCAATGGTCAGAGTTCTAGCCTAACCAATTTTGCTAGAAATCAAATTCTAGGAAGGTGTTCAATTCCTGTGACATATGCCAAGAAGCTTTTGGAAGTAGGAGAACATAATCTCCTCCTAGAGAACATCAACAAGATGAATGTCAGGAATAATTCAGGTGGACTTCTAGTGAGAAGAGTGGAGGAAAATATCAAGGGTGTGTTAAGTCCATCATACAGAAGGATTGATGCAGCTCCGATATTTGAGAGTTTTGTAGCGAGTTGTCTTGGTGCAGGATATGTTCCATATACAGGGAGGGTCACTGATTATAGATATCATCTCTGTTTCATTCATCCTGAAGTGTTCCAGCCTTCTGAGAATGAGTTTATTGTTTTCGGAATCGCTATAACAACAAGTGATTATGGTGCAGCTTCTTTAAAGGTTGAACAGGTTATCCTGAGAATTTCATGCAAGAATCTTGCACTAGGGAATGACAGTTTCAAGAGTGTTCATATCGGCAAGAGGTTTGAAGCTGGATCTGATTTTGTGAAGCTTTCAAATCAGACAAATATTTTAGATGCCAAAGCTACAGCGAGTGCGGTATCAGATGTTGTTACTTCGGCTCAAGGTCACATCGGGGTCCTGAAAGATAAGATCAATCATGCCCTTCTCAAAGAGGTGAATATTGATCAGGCAGTAGCATCTATCAGGAGCAAAGGATTCAGCAAGAGTTTTGCTGAAGGAGTGAGAACAATGTATCAAGCAGACTTGCCAGTGCAGCATCTTCCTAAAGGTGAGAATGTTTGGAGACTATCAAATGCCATAAGCTTGCTTGCAGGGAGTCAGGAGTCGAGTGACACTGCTCTAGATGCTCAAGGGCTTGCAATGGCTGTACTTTAGTATGTGGGGCGTAAGGGTGTAACAAAATGGTAGTTAAGTGTGTTCTACAGTTTAATTAGCTGTAGAACACATACCCTCATTCATGGTAGAAAGACTGACAATATAATATGCTGATAAGGTTCAAATCCTTTAGGCAGTAAAAAGGAAGTCTACGCCTCATATTTTTTATTTTTATTTTGTTGACAATATGTTAGATTTTGTTATAATCTCATAAGTTGTTTGATTTTATTCTTTTGATATGAGAGGAGGCTTTGAATGTTAGAACTAAATCACATTAATAAAAGAAGCATTGAGAGATTGAAGGTGGTAAACATAGATGTTTCCACTAATCTTTATTCTCCTAAAGAAGGTAAGGATAAAGGCAGTTGGTTTTCTATTCCTGATCATTGGAAAGAAGAACTAGAATTAAAGAACAAGATAATTGAGAATCATACTGATGTAATGATTCAGCAGGGACATCCAATCAGTGTTATCAATGCTAAGGTGTCTCAGCTATTGAATTATTCATTAGGTCAGTTAGAGGAGTTAGTGCAAGAAAAATTATTGTATGCTTAAACCTTTGTGAGAAAGAGGTGAGTTTTGGAAATAACACAAGAAATAATCGATGATCCTACCGAAGAACAGCAGTTATATTTTGATCGTAATTTTGCATATCTATATCTAGAGGTCGATTTCGGATATAGCAATCACCCTGAAGAAGTCCTAGATGGTAGATTACTGAGTGTTCCTGATTGGTGTAACGAGGGAAGCATTTCATGTGGTCTAGTTGGAGATCAGGACTATGATCCTGAGAAATGCCTTGTGCAGTATATTGGTGGGTATCATTGGGATACTAAGTATGGAGATATCAAGGTTATTGAGAAACAGCAGTATAAGTTCATTTCTACGGTTTCACTTTCGGAAGAGATGTGTCATCAGAATGAAGATGGTGCAAGTTTTTATGAGAACCGAGGACCTAGTTTTTTAGCTGTATGGGAGAAGGTTAATGACGAAAACTGAGAATCGCCAAAGAATAAAAAATGAGGCTTTGAAGAGGATCAGGGCAATTTTTGATCCTCATCGAAACTTTAAGTATGATCCATATGATGGAGCTAGTGGTTTAGAGCAGAAGGGATATAAAGCAGAAGAGATCATTTCAGATCTAGAGAGGGAGTTGAAATCATTATGACAAAGAAAAAAGGAAGACCTACAAATGAGGAGCGAATTGATAAGGACCTAGAGAGAGTTTTAAAAGTCTCTGATCTAATCAAGTTGCTTGAGAAATACCCACAAGATGCTTTAGTTGGCAGAGTAGGTCATTTCGGAGAGCTCAATGGTATGGATAAGTATAACCTCTCTTTAACTAAATGTTATGCCACACCTGATGGTCTTTGGAGGAATGAGTATAGAAGAGAAAATATTCCGATAGTAGACATAGGATTAATAGATATTGGACCTGAACCAGATTAAGAAAGGAATATATGTCAGAGAGACCTAGAGTTGTAAGACCGATAGAAATGCATTACTGTTTTGTCTGTGAGAGGGAAATTGACGAGTTGTATTCTCTAGATATAGAGAAAAGATCAGATGAGTATTCAGAGAGAGCAGATCTATTGAGAAGTCGA
>Ga0233428_1001585_pt1 | contig 23791 bp, 21 predicted proteins | sample SI_118_April2016_4_FD_179890 | JGI IMG/M metagenome (GOLD analysis project Ga0233428, IMG submission 179890) | Seawater microbial communities from Saanich Inlet, British Columbia, Canada - SI_118_April2016_120_MG | ecosystem: Environmental > Aquatic > Marine > Inlet | place: Canada: British... | reverse complement strand
GTGGCACTGCGAGATGAGCAGGGCCGTCCCCTTGCTGCCGCCGACCAGCGGCAGCATATCGAAGCAAGTGTGCAACGAAGTCTTCGCCTGCTACAGACGGAACGCCTCGATATTCTAAAGATCCATTCTGCCGCTGACGCCTTCTTACACGATGAACTCGTCGGCGCCATGCAGGACATGGTGGATCGCGGCATGGTTGGTGCATGGGGAGCGTCGACATATGGCATGGCTGCCCCCGCCGACGCACTCGCCGAAGCGAAGGTTAGAGTTCTGCAGATTGCCTACAGTATTCTCGATCGCCGTTTGAGTGCACAGATTCTGCCTCGGGCCAGGAACAATGGAGTGGGGATCGTCTTGCGCTCTGTTTTCCTGCAAGGTGTGCTTTCAGATCGGCGACGTGATTTACCTGATTCGATGGCGGCATTGGCGCGCGCTGCAGAATCGGCGGCGCAGCTTGCGGCGGAGTCGGATCTGAGTCTGTCAGACATGGCTCTGCGCTTTGCCCTCTATGGCGGCGCCGGAGACGTCACGATTGTCGGTACCGCCCACGAGGAGGAGTTGCGGCAAAACCTGGTTGCATGCGAAGCCGGCCCCTTGCCGCCGGACCTCGTCGCCGCCTTGGAAACAATCGATATTGATGACCCTGAATTGCTAAATCCCAGTGCCTGGCCTGATCAACCGGTTCAGGCCAAGTGATCTTGTACTAGAAGACCCGATGGAACCAACATGACCGATGTAGCATACAAATCTTGGTATTTCATCCCCGTGGATCTACCGCCGGCTGACGCGGCGGAAGAAGAACGAGTTTTCACGGCCCAACCGCCCATGATGGGCATGATGGCCGTCGATGCGGGCGGCAGTCTGGCCTTCCAGGTCCCCACGGACGGTAGGTCTCTCCAACTGACCGTGACGACGACAGGTCTGAGTGCCGAAGGCCGCGGTGCCGATGCCATAGAAGTCTATGTTGGTGACCGTATCGAAGAGTCCATGACGCAGGAAGCTGTATCGTGGGAACGTGGTCAGGACGGTATGAATGCCTCGTTCCATGGAACCCTGTCCCGGCCAAAGCAGATCATCAAGTTGCACATACCAACATCACCGGCCCTCGTAATCTCCAGCGTGGAGTTCAGCACGCCGTGAGCATCACTCACCCACTCGTCGGCCAGCCGCTCGATGCGCTCGATACACCGGTCCTGCTCGTTGATCTGGATCGCTTTGAAGCCAACGTCTCACACCTTGCAGAGACGTGCAGACGTCTTGGCATTGATTGGCGACCGCATGCCAAGGGCCACAAATCGCCTGATGTCGCCAGAAAGCTACTCGACGCTGGCGCGATCGGTCTAACGTGTGCGAAACTGTCTGAGGCTGAGATTTTCGTTGATGCCGGTGTCGAGCAGATTCTCGTCGCCAATCAGCTGGCTTCACCTCTGAAGGCAGATCGCCTCGCTCGCCTGCAGAATCGAGCCAACGTGATAGGTATCGTCGATTGTGCTGAGGCAGCCGATCTACTATCGGTGTCCGCTCAGGCAGAAGGCGTCACCATTCCCGTGCTGATCGATGTGGATACGGGGATGCATCGAACCGGTGTTATTCCCGGTCCGCGAGTTCTACAACTTGCCAAGCATGTTGCAGCAAAGAAGGGTCTCAGATTCGAAGGGATCATGGGATTTGAAGGACACACGTACAAGGATTCTCCAGAGGAAAAGTCAGATCGATGTGCAGTTGCCATCGGGCATCTTGACGAAGCTCGCAGACAACTGACAGAGGGCGGTCTCGACGTCCCAATCGTTTCTGCTGGAGGTACAGGCTGCTATGAATGGTCCGCCCACCTGGCAGGCGTGACGGAGTTACAAGCAGGAGGCGGAATCTTCATGGATGCCATGTATCGCGAGGCGTGCAATGTTGGGCCCGAACTGCAATACGCACTGACTCTGCTGACGACGGTGACAGGCGTTCACGAAGATCACATCGTGACCGATGCGGGGTTCAAGACCCTCTGGAGTTTTCATCATCCGCCGCGTCTGTTAGACGCCGAGGGTGTGTCATTCGAGTATCTGTCAGCTGAGCATGGAGTTTACCGGCGAACGCCCGATGGAACGATGCCTTGCTTCGGCGACCGGCTGGTCCTGCTGCCTGGTTATCATGACGCAACGACGTATCTGCACAATGAATTCGTCTGTATCCGTCATGGCGTGGTTGAGGATGTTTGGCCTCTTGCCACACGTGGCGCTCTGACCTGACGCGACTTGACCTGACAGGGGCACTGAGAATGAGACGCCGACTGTGAACCTGCTGCTTCTGTCCGTTGACAGCCTGCGGTGGGACGCGGTGGGACGCACCCATCCCCACCTGCTAACAACACCGAAATTCGATTCGGTCACTGCGGACTTCGTTTTTACAGACCGCTGTCTCTCAGTCTCTACAGCGACCCGCCCTGTCCATCAGTCCGTATTCAGCGGCCTGTATCCCTTCGAGCATGGCATCACCGGCCAGCATCGTCGGCAGCGTCGACGCGGCATCCCCCGACTGATGGCTGAACTTTCCCACGCTGGATATCACGTGGGCGCATTCTCGGAAGCGGCATCGATTCTAGGTGGCGTAGATATCGGGACGACTGTGAGCGATGTTTCAGCCTATGCGCCTGATGGTCTTGCCGCGCTCAGGACCTGGTTACGCCCGGGAGCCGATCAGCAGGCTCTATTCATGCACTATTGGAGTACTCATGCCCCCTATGGTGCAGCAGACGCACGGGCTCTCGGCGAAACGGCTGAGTTGGTTCGTGATGGGCACATCGGTCTTGTGGAGAAACGATATCTACAGGCGGTGGAAGACTGTTTCGAACTCAAGATCGCTCCCCTGCTCGAAAACCTGGACATGAGTCGCTGGACGATCGTGCTCTTTGGTGATCACGGGGAGCGCTGGACGGCTGAGGAACTCTATCATGGACAAACACTGCACCACGACGTTCTGCGAGTACCACTGTTTCTTCATGTGCCCTATCAGAGTGCACGCCCCGGCGAGATCTGTTCTCTGATCGATCTTGCTCCAACCGTGCGGGACGTATTGCAGGTGCCGCCAGTCGAGACTTTTGGGCGCGACCTGCTGCGACCTGTGTCCGAGATATCACCCTACCTCGCTCAGATCGAACCGACACCCCACGGCCTACGCGATGATGAGATACTGTCTCCTGCGTCTGCCTCGGGGCAATCATCTACCGAGGTATGGTGGAGTGTCTTCGACGCGGCACAGAAAGCCACGATTCGCGAACCTGGCGGCATCTGGCAGTGGACGACCCCTTTCGATCCAACGGCTGTCCCACTCGAGTCACCGCCACGATTTGATGCGACCCATGTGAGGAGACAGTTGCTGGCTGGTTCTACGTATTGTCGATCAGGACTCGAGGATGGAATCGATGCGGACGTTCTGGGAGCGCGCTTGCGTGATCTCGGCTATCTGTCTTGAGTTCGCATCCAGTAACAGCTTGTCAGAACGCTGACGCTGACGCGTCAGTCGAATTCGACAAATTCGACCGAGTTAGACGGCGAAGGTTCAATCAGCGCAATCGTTCGACGTCCCAGGCGACCCATGACCTCTCCAGGATTTACCAGAAGGGTCTCGCCAACTCGCTCCTCGTGCGCGATATGGTCGTGTCCGTAGCAGACGATATCGGCCGCTGATCCCTGTACGAGATGGCGCGCGATGTCTGGATAGTGCGTCGCCAAGACCTGCTTGCCCAGTAGCTCCAGCGTCGCGAATTCCCCGTGCAGATGAACGTGATCGAACGCCCCTGCCACACGCGTCAAGGCATGGCGATCACCATCGTTGTTTCCCCAGATGACATGCAGGGGTCTGGGAGAGACCCCTTCGGCCAATTGAGCGAGAGTGAAGGGCGCACAGAAGTCACCACAGAAGACGACGACCTGCGCCGGCGCCAAGAGAGGTAGCGCTCGTTCGAGAGCCCAGATGTTGTCATGGATATCAGAACACAGGCCGATCATGAGTCATCCTGACGCAATAGGGATGTCTTGAACCGTTGCGGTTCGTGGGCGTCGAGAGTAACAAGCCTGCAACCTGGAAAGGCAGCCGCCAAACCAGTGGGAACTCTCTGGTCGTATCCCAAGGCGATGACATCAGGCCTGATCTGCTCAACAACCTTCAGAAAATTCTTTCCAGGCAATCCGAGCTGTGCTTGCTTCACGACACTCAATGAACTGACCGTGGCCAGGCGCTTTGCCTCAGGTTGCGCCGGCAACCGGCCCTTCAGGCGTTCGACATTTTGATCGCGTGCCACCACGACCCACAACTCATCCCCAAGCGCCGCCGCTTGCTGTAGAAACGACTCGTGGCCAGGGTGCAACAGGTCGAAGGTCCCGCAGGCCAGTACACGAGTCTCACGAGTAGGTTGGGTCACGAGCTACTCGGCTCCTTTTGACGGGCGGCGATCGACCCAGAATTCACCACCATGGTCGCGAACGAAGCGCTGACCAAACTGTGTCGCGTCGTCGTGTGAGCCAAAAAAACCGATGCGAATGCGCGTCTGTTCAGTCGATGGTCTTCCCGCGAGGAAGGCCGGGTATCCCAAGTCCACGAGTTGCCGCACCCGTTTACGTGCTTTGCCGAGATCTGCCAAGACACCCACTTGGACGACATACTGTCCGTCTGGGTCGAAAGACAGCAGTCTATCCCCTCCTGCCTCGTCGTCGACACCAGGGGGTGGAGGCGGTTGTGACGCATCGATCGACTCAGCTGCGGGCATCTCACTTGGCGGCGGGCGAACAGCTGCGGATTCCGCATCGCTCTGCCCGGGCTCCTGCACGCCGGCACTGTCAACGATCACGATTTCATATCGTGTATCATCGGCTCCTCGGTGTGGTTCTTCTTGGTCGTTGGCTGTGCCACATGATTGAATGAGCAAAGCGATGCCGAAGGCCACGTAGTACGTACGCTGAGTGCGAACCATCATCCCCGAAAGTGCTAGAGTGGGTGGAGAACCTGTAAGACTTGAAGATAACACGGGGCAGAACAGTGCGCCTCCCGGATTTGCGATCAGTGCGCGAGGGACGGTTATTGGCACAGGACGACGGACCGCATCGCCGGGAGAAGGCAGTGGCTTACGTGCTGATGATTGACGACAATCCACAGACACGAAAATACGTGGAGAAGATATTTCGGTATCGCTCAAAGCACGAACTTGGATTTGCGACCACCGCATCGGAGGCAGTTGAAAGTCTGGTTCAACGCCGCCCGAACGTGATTATGCTCGACCTATTTATACCGGGGATGGATGGCATTGACTTCTTCCATTCCATTCGGAATCATCCGGCAACAGAGAGCATTCCCGTCATTATGCATTCGCCGGTCGAACTTGACCAGCTGACGAAACTGCGCTTGAAACGTGTTCGTTTTGAAGGTTTTGCTCAGTTCCCCATTGCCGCATCGGAACTCAACGAACTAATCGCTACCGCATTGAAGCGTAACGAAGTGTCGACGAAGAAGTGGGTCCCCCCCGCCGTCTGAACAAGAGCGGGCTACTCTTCGTCTTCGTCGGGATTCTTCGGATCGATCAAGCGCGTAATGCGCACCGCCATCAAGTCGGTGACGACGACGATTTCGCCCTCAGCAAAGGGGCGGTGATTAATCAGGATGTCAAAGGCTTCACCGGCCAGCTTACTCAGATCGATCACGTCCTGCTCTTTCAGATTCGTGATCTCACGCACGGTCATCTCTTTGCGTCCCAATTCGACGGTGATATCTACCTGGACATTGTTAAGACGGCCGAAGCGTGGCTTGATTTTCTGAGCCGGTGGTGGCTCAAGCTGAGCAAACTGGACGGGGAGGACTTCATCGCCGTCGGCTTCTACCTCGCTATGACCACCAGCTGCCCAGGCCTGCATCGCTGCGGCGATCGGATCATCGGACGGGGCAGCAGAGCCTGCGGCCCCCGCGGATCCGGGCTCGCCGAGTTGCTCGTTGAGATCAGCCGGCTCAACGGAATCCGTCTCATCGATGACCTCTGTAGTCGACTCGTGCTCACTCATGCTCAACTCGCTCGCTGTTTGGGCGAATTCGGCGACAGATTGAACGTGTTTCCCTTACACGACCGGAAGAAAACACCAGGACAGATAACGAAACACCCTACCAGTGAGACACGCAACCGTCCTGCTCAAACTATCGTCAAACTACTGTAAAATCAATCCCTTGAGTGCAATTGGCCAAGGCCTGACAGACCCTTTCCTCTCCACATTCCCTGTGGCGATCTCCTCTACCCTCGCAAACTACATGCCGAGAGCTCAACCCAAATGTAGCAGGGGCAATCGCTGTAACAGAAACAGGGCCCATCGCTGCCGCCGGATATACAGGGGCACAGCGCCTATCACCTCGAGTGGCAGACCCCATTGAGGCAATCGCGCGGCGAATGAATCGGATCTTGGCACCAGGGCTGCGATCACACCATCCTCTGCGACGCACTCTACGACCTGCTGTAGTCGCACTTGCCCGCTGCCTGGGACCGTGTCATGATCATCACCGACAATGATGATTGCCGCCGTCATGGTAGCCGAGCCAATGGGAAGCTGGTCGTCAGCGCACACGACAACGGGCGCACGGTTCCCCTGAGAGCGTCGTCTCGATGTGGCGACGATTTGGCTGCCACTTACACGTGCCGCGGCAATCGCTGCCTGGGCCTGGGCCTGGATCAATAGAAGGTCGTCCGAGTCATCGAGCCCCAACATCCGGACGATGGCAGCCACATAGGCAGCAGGTAACCCTTCTGTCTCAATCGCACCGGCACGAGGATTGTTTCTCAGAGCGAGCTTGAGGTGCGCTCGGCGTTTCTGTAGACGGAGCTCGAGATCGAGGCCTCCAGGCGAGGCTGAAAGTTCCTGCGTTTCCAAGACCTGCCGGGCCGCAGCTTCCACGTCAGATGCTGTGAACCGATGCGCCCCGCGCTGATGGACACGAAGTCGATATCCGGTGGCTTCATGCAACTCGCCTGCGACACCCGCCAGGCGCCGCATCGAGTCCAGTGGCAGGGATGTCAGCCGCTGACGAATTCGCTCCAGACCGGCTGGGCCGACAGTGACATCATGCATCTGCCTGACGACGGAACAGATACCTGTTGCACACTCCAATTCGAGTAGTTTTCGCGGCGAGCCTTCATAATCGAAGAACACGCGACCGACTTCGCCACGCTCCTCGCGAAGTCCCACGACACGTTTGCCAAGGCGTTCACGAATTTCATCGATCAGGACATCCTCGAATCCACCGGCACATGTGACCTCGTAGCTATAAAGCTTCTCCTCAGCCATCGGCCCCCTCGGTGACGTCGAGGCCAGGGCCCACCACTGTCCAGGCGGGTTCACAGTCTCGCAATGACGTCTGCCAAGTGGAGATCAGGTCATCGGCGCCTGTGTTCAAAACCAGGTCCACAAGATCAAAAGGATGGCATCCTCTCAGGACGGCTGTCTCAATGAAATCCTGAACACTGCCGCCGTCCTCGAAGCTTGTCACCAGCTCGCCATAGGCCCGCCGACTTGCTCGATCGAAGTCTTCAGCAAGAAGATCTGGCGTGAGTGGGTCAGAGAGTGTTTGCAGCAGGATGTCTCCAAGTCGCATCGGATCATCTGTGTCTCCACCGACCAGGGAGAAAGAGAAAGACTCGTCTACGTAGATCTCGCTACCAAAACTGTCACCATCTATGAGGGAAGATTCATAGTGCGTACTGAAAAATGCACTGGCTCCCCCAAGAAGCATATCTAGAATCCACTCGAGATGGAGTTCTCGTTTCAGCCCCTGGGATTGCTGACCGGGAGGCGTGTCAGCAATCCCCAGCCACAGCCGAGGCCGTGCAAGGGCAAGTTGTTTGTGGATCCTGCATGGGGCTGCCATCGCGATCTGGTGCGCCGGTATGCTCTGATCTGGGGATCGGGACAGGCCAGCAAATAGCTCCTCTACTGTATCGCGTAGTGGCTCCATATCGACGGGGCCTGTGACGATCAGTTGCATTCGATCGGGTCGGTACAGATGTCTGTGAGCCGTCGCAAGAGCGCTAGCATCGATCCTCGTCAGACTCTGCCCAGTTCCGGCAATATCGTCAGCTATGGGTTGATCGGGGTAGAGGGCCTGCGTTGCTGCCTGAAAAGCGACCCACTCTACATTGTCCTCGTAGAGCTCAATCTCTCTGAGGATGATATCCCTCTCGCGCTCGACAGCAGACTCCGGGAAATAGGGTTCTAACACCAGCCTTGCCAGCAATTCCAGGCATCCTGACATGCGAGATGGCGCGACATCACATGTAAACGAGGTGTGTGTGAAACCCGTTTCTGCGTCGATGTCTGCGCCCAGGGCTGCAAACTGGCCTGTCAAATCTCCGTCATGTTTTTCGAAGAGTCGATGCTCAAGGAAGTGGGCCGTGCCAGCTGGAAGGATTTGCTCCGGCGTACCTCGATCCAGAGAGCCAGCTGCCACCGAAAGATGGACCGAGACCGTACGCCCGGGCCGAGGGCAGAGCCACAGTTGCAGGCCATTGGGCCACTGGTGATGATGGATCTGTTCAGCCAGCATCGGATGAATCCGGACGGAAGAAGCGATGGTTTGTTCTATGCTCATGGCGCCCCCGGAACCACTTCCGCCGCTGTTTCCGGGGCCAATAGATACGTTGTATCTCGCCGGAGCTGAGCCGCGACGTTCCTTATCTGGTCAGCATCCACTTCTGACAGGATACTGGCGAGCCTGCCTCTGCTAATCTGGGCCTGTGCGAGGCGACGCTGCAGATCGAAGTGCACGAGAGCATCGCGATGATCGGCGATTGCGTTGAGGCGATGCTGAATCACGAGGCGGGCATTGTCCAATTCTTCATCCGTTGGCCCTGCACTTCCGAGAGCGGTCAATTCATCGGCAATGTGTTGCTGGACACGATCCAGGTTTGCCACCTCAATCCCAGCCTCGACGAAAAGAAAACCCGCCATGGGTTCGATATAAGAGGCAATGTGGTAGCAGAGGCCTTCCAGCTCGCGCACGCGTCGGTAGAGACGGCCAACCATCTCACCACCAAGGATCACATTTAGCAGAAGAAATGCCGGATACTCTGGATGACCGAGGTGGATCCCACCGCGATGCCCTATCATGAGTCTCCCCTGTGAGGCATCGCCAAACTCAATGACCTGCTGAGGATGCTGCTGGCTGGCAGATCCAGTGTCCGCCAGCGACTCAAGGTTGTCAGCACGCTCCCACGCGAAAAGTTCAGACATCTGCATGGCTTGTGCCATGTCGACATCACCGCAGACATAGAGATGGGCGACGCTTTGCCGAGTGTGACTTGCTAACAGCTCGGTCAGCTGGCGGCCATCGAAGAGATCAACTTCTGTGGCATCCCCATCAGCGCTGAGCCGATAAGGTTCGTTGGGGCACATGATCTGTATGCATCGGCGCTGGGCGCGCACGGAGCGGTCTTCCATCGACGCTGCGATGGATTTTTTGTGCGCGAGTCGTTCCTGCTCTACCCAGGCGGACCCGAAGACTCCCTGGGGGGCATGTGGGCGCAACAGAACATCGGACAACAACTGCGCGCCTTGCAGGCCAAGAGATTCAGGCTGTGGGAGAAAGCGGTCATCAACGGCAGCCAAGTGCAGTCGCAGTACTTGATACGCACCGAAGCGCTGTGTTGCCGCGAAATAGTTGGCTCCGTAAAGCCAGTCCGTGTAGCGGTTGAGAGCACGCAAATCCGGATGCGCTTGAGTTCCCCGCTCCAGGAGTCGGGCGATCAAGGCCAGCCCGGTTGCACGTCGAGGTTGCAACAGGGTCGGCAGGAACAGATCCACCGTCGTCGACTTGTATCGCTGGGACGCATGCACATGCAACCACAGGCGGCCGTCGTGCATGGCACGTGACTCGAAATCCGAGATTCCCTCGTCTGCACGAGGGTTTTCGAGCAGCACCTGCACTCCTGCTTGAATCGGGTGGATGGTCATCGTCCTGTGATGACCGGCCTTCGAGGTTCGCGGTGCTGAACAATCGCGTCAAGGGCGACGGTGGCCACCTCCGACTCAGACTTGGCGTTTGCGGTAGTCGTCGAGTTGGTAAAATGTGACGTGCTTGTAAGAGTCAAAGCCGGCTGCCAACTGGTAAGTATCATCCTTCGTGGTGACAAAACGCGCGCGCACCATCTCCTCTAGCACCATATCGAGGAAGGTCTGTGAATTGCGCGATGCCCGCGGGATATACGCCGACTCACGCTGACGCTCAAACAGTTCATCCCAAGAGAACACTCTGTCGAGTTCAGGCCGCCTGTCCTCGTCAAAGAATAGATACAGTGCCCCAACTTGCTGGGAGTACAGTCTGCGGACAATGTCATTCTGAAGAATCCACAAACCACCGAATCGGCGACTCGCCCGTTCGTAGTCGGAAAGACTGGAAAACTGCGAACGCTGGCTCTCGTAGTCCTCTGCTGAGATGAATTCAAGGGCCTCATCCGTGTAACCTGCCATAAAGGCCTCAACACGACGATCGGCAGAGTCACCCGTGTAGCAGAATGACAAAGAGGGTGTGCTCCCCTCCTGCCGCTGTGGCCGGACAAAGAACCGATGAGACTCGTAGCGCCCCACTTCCTGCTGGAGATGTCTCTGCACTGCGTCGACTCTTCCCCGATGCTTGCTATGATAGATACCATCTTCACGCAGATATTGAGTCAGACTCTGATAAGTGACGCAGCGACCGATCTCGAGATGGTCAATCTCCCACGCGACAAAACAGCTGGACGCGCCACGGTCCTGCTCTGCCGCAAAAGTGCTATCAAAAGCCTCACGAACGACAGTGCGCTCATTGGGACGTTCACTCGCCTTGGGAAAATTGATCATCACTCTGCTGATCGCGCCCGATGCCAGATTCTTCTCCTGGCATGCAGCAAACATCTGCATTGCACTGCGGATCAATTCCGCCTGCTTGCCCTGGCGCAGGACGAGACGACCGATCTCGACACGTGAGGCGACGCCAATCCCCTGGATGTCGGTCTGCATCACTGGTCGGCCACCATAACGCCCTAACAGCCAAGTGGAACGCGTGTACTCTTTCGCGAGTTCGTCGAACTCGTTGCGTACACGGCGCGAGAATTGAAAGTGAGCGCTCGGTTCGTAGTGTGCGACCAGATCAAATACGATCGGGCGCAGATACCCTGTCTGTTGCTCTTGAGAATCGTCGACGATCGTCGTCATGTGAGACTCACTTGCTTACACATTCGTTTCACGTACGAGCTCTTCGATGCGCTCGTCACGTAGTCGTTTCTGCTCTTTGGCCCAGTCGGGGTCGTAGAGCTCGCGATAGAGTCCTTCTTGATCAATCAGGTCGTCGTGTCCGCCCACCTGTACGACACGTCCTTCCTTCAATACGACGATCTTGTTCGCATTCTTGATCGTCGAGAGTCGATGGGCGATAACGAAGGTTGTCCGATCCTTCATCAGATGCACGAGTGCTTCCTGTACCTTGGATTCTGATACGGTGTCGAGGGCAGACGTCGCCTCATCGAGGATGAGGATTCGCGGATTGCGGATCAGTGCTCGGGCGATGGCAATTCGTTGACGTTGTCCCCCTGATAGTCTCGTACCATTGCTGCCGATCAAGGAGCGATACCCATCAGGCAATGTGCAGATGAATTCATGCGCATTCGCTTGCCGTGCGGCGTCCTCGATCTCTTCCATGGTTGCATCAGGTTTCCCATAGCGCACGTTGTCGACAATCGTGCCACGAAAAAGGAAGGTCTCCTGCAAGACGATGCTCATCTGATTTCTAAGCGTGCGCAGAGAATACTCCTGAATATCTCGACCATCGATCAGGATCCCCCCTGAGCTGCGGTCATAGAAGCGAGCGATGAGATTGGCGATCGTCGTCTTGCCTGAGCCACTCGGGCCAACGAAGGCAATTACTTCACCAGGTGACGCCTGGAAAGACACCTCGGCCAGGACTTCATCCCCCTGGGCGTAGGCGAAATTGACGTTGTCGAAGACAACGTCGCCGCGGACCGTGTCACGGATGCCATCTGGGCGGTCTGCAACCTCGGGTTGCAGATCCATGATCTCGAAGACACGTCGGATGCCCACCTTTGCGGGGATAATCTGCTGCACCACAGCGATCAGTTCCGCAACCGGGGCATAAAGCATGCCCACGTATGTCATCAGTCGCAGATACTGCTCCAAGTCCATCTCACCATCGAGCACAGCAAAGCCACACACGAGCATGACGATGACCTGGCCGATGTAAGAGATGTTGCCCGTCGCATTGCTCCATGCACTGCCCAGGTTGCCGGAGTATAGATCGATGTCGTACGACTCGCGCAGTTGCGTGATCAAAGATCGGCTCTCACGCATCTCCCCCGAGTGTGACTTGACCATCTTCATCGCACTCAGGACTTCCGAGACCTTGCCATAGATCTGCGACATCTTCTCCGACCGCTTCCAATGCACGTGAGAGATACGCGAATTGAAGAAGAAGTAGCCGAGAAAATGCAGTGGCAGGATCGCAATGGCGACGAGGGTCACCTTGGGACTATCCATAAACAGGATGACCAGGAGTGCGATCGCCTTGAACGACGAGATGAGCGTATTGAGGGCGGTGCCGGTGACGAGGGAGGTGATCGAATTCACGTCGTTCATCATGCGCGAGATGATCTCACCTGAGCTGCGACTCTCGTAGAAGCCCAGGGAGAGTCTCTGCAGGTGATCATACATCCGACGGCGTAGATCGAAGACGACGCGGCCACCAAGGGCGCGCATCTGATAAGAGTAGAGAAAGGACAGAATACTCGAGGCGACGTGAATCCCGAACATGGCACCCACGCATACGACAAACAAATTGGCATCAAGGGGAACGAGCGCTTTGGCGATCAGTTTCGCCGACCACCAGGGAGACCATAACCCCAGCCCCGTGAGGATCAGCAAGGTCACCATCGATACCACGAGTCGGGCACGATATGGAATGATGATGCCGTAGACACGGCGCCAGATTGTTGGTCGAGTACTATTCATGTTTTCAGCTTGGTTTCAGTCGGTCACCAGGGCTCCCCGACCTGGTCAGCACACACACACCGATCCATCACTCTTTTGGCACGATGCGGAGAGAGACAACTCCGCGAGGCCGGTTGAGAGGAATCGACGTCTGCGACGACCATGTCGACGGGACGCCAGAGCCAGCCCTTTGGGCGCGCCTTCAGCAGACGCTACGGCTCGATTAGGTATTTATTGGGGTATATTCTTGGTCAGTGAGATGTGCGAGAAACCAGCTATGCAAGCGCAGAAAGAGGATCTTCGCTGTGAGCTCGTTTGAGGGCGGTTGAGGTCGGGAAGACGACGAATCGACTCCCGGAGACGCTCGGTAGATATCTCCTGAACAAACCGGCCGAGGAAGACCGGTGCCTGTGCTGTATACGTATTCATGGCCGAAGGTACCCCTGCTATGACGAAATCGCAAGCAATCCTGCTCGCTTTCTGCAGATTTTATTGCGGCCAACCTCAACATCTTTACCTTGAGAAATCATGACGACAGACGCTGATGGGGAAACTGACGGCACGCACGAGGCTGCTGGTCTTGTAGTGGCTCAACCGCTGGCCAATATCAGGGTCGTTTTGGTAGAACCAGCCTCCCCTGGCAATATCGGCTCCGTGGCGCGAGTTCTGAAAAACACGGGCATCGAGAACCTGGTGCTCGTACGGCCTGCTCCGTGGCGCGAGGAGCCCGAGACCCACTGGATGGCTCACGGTTCAGCCGAGATTCTTGCTACGGCCCGGCAGGTGGAGACTCTCGAAGAGGCGCTTTCAGGTACTCACTTTGTCATGGGGACCACTCATCGGCAGGGCCGTTTCCGCGTCGTGGAGCAGAGACACGAGTCAGCCTGCGCTGAGGCGGCCCAGCTTTGCCAACAGTATCCTGTGGCCGTTGTCTTCGGCAGCGAAAAGGACGGGTTGTCACGCGACGAACTCCGCCTTTGTCATCGACTCGTGCGAATTCCCTCCGCCGTCGACCATCCGTCTTTCAATCTATCTCAAGCCGTGCTGCTGATTGCCTATGAATTATTCCGTGCACAGCCTCTGGTGCCTCTACCGGAGGCGGCTCCTCTCGCATCCGTGGACGACTTCGAGCGCGTCGTTCACCACGTGCTGGAATCGCTGACGACGATCGGCTTCAAGCCTTTCAACGATGACATGTCAAATTTTGAACGAGTTTTGCGCCGATTTCTTTCGCGGGCTCCCCTTGAGCGGCGCGATGCCTGGGTCTTACATCGGATCTGCGGGCAAATCAGCAAATTCTGCCGACGTTTCGAACGCGGCGTGTAACGCTCCCCCACCTGCCTACAGCCAGCGCTCGCACCAAGCCAATGTGCGGGCCTGCATTTTCTTTGAAAAGGCATGGCCGCGGCCGGGCTCCAATATCATCGTGAAATGGTCCGGCGTGCTCTGGCTCGCATACGCGCGTTCTGCTGCAGCTGCGGTAGCATGAGAACTGGTCCTGGGGACGAGTAGGTCGTTCACGCCGCCGAGCAACAGCAGTGGGCGTGGAGCGATCAGTGGTACGAGGCGAGCCGCATCAAGACTCGTCAGGCCAGGCATCCGCGCAGACAGTGTGGCGAGTGCGTCACCACTTGCTGCTCCCGCGGCGATCAACGAGTCTGCCACCGGCAGGCCAGCGAAGATCTTCTTCCACGTGCCCGAAGCGAACACCTCCGGCCACGTGACCTGCCCCGACACGCAGATGATCGCCTTTAGTCGTGGATCGATGGCACCGAGAATGAGGGCTTCCAGGCCACCCGTGGATAGGCCAATCATCCCCAGGCGCTCGCTGTCGACTTCAGGTCGAGTCATCAGATAGTCGACGGCCCGTTGAAGATCGACGATGTAGTCGCCCAGTACTGCAGGCAACCCCCGCTGGCGGATTTCCTGCTCGCGGTCCCCGGGACGATCACCATGGAAAGGTCTGTCGATACTGAACACGAAGAAGCCTCGATCTGCCCAGGTTGGCAGCAAGTCGAGTGTGTGAATCAGATCTTCCTTGATGTTGGGGCTGCCAGGCATCCACAGCAGTGTCGGGAGTCGTTGGCTGTCGCCAAGACGGGAATAGCAGGCCAGGGCAGGAATGGCACTATCGCCGACAAACAGAGTTAGATATTGCGTGACGATGTCACGACGTTCGCTGACCGAGTCGATCCGCGCCCGGATTCCTTCTGAGGTCGATGGCTCTTGAATCTGCAGGGCGTGCCATAGCTCGCCCACCGTGAGCGGCGCGCTTGCGCCCACTTCTTCTGTGGCAGGGGTACAGCCAAGCAGGAACAGTTTGAGGATGAGTGCCACCGACCATACGACCAACTTCGTCATTTGAGGGCTGCGACGATCTCCAGATCGCGTTCCACCATAAGTTGGACCATCTCTTCGAAGGAAACCTCCGGTTTCCACCCGAGTTCGTCTCTCGCCCTGGAAGCGTCGCCCTTGAGGATTTCAACCTCTGCTGGGCGTAGGAAGCGTTTATCGAGCACGACATGATCTTCCCAGTTCAAACCGGCCGCATCGAAAGCCACCTGACAGAATTCCCGAATCGTGCGGTCGTCACCGGTAGCAATTACAAAATCCGTTGGTTTGTCCTGTTGCAGCATCATCCACATGGCACGAACAAAATCACCGGCAAAACCCCAGTCGCGTCGGGCATCAAGGTTGCCCAACGCCAGTTCGTTGGTGAGGCCATGCTTAATGCGTGCTACGCCATTGGTGATCTTGCGCGTGACAAATTCCAGACCTCGTCGTGGTGACTCGTGGTTGAATAGGATGCCAGCGCAGGCAAACAAGTCGTAGGACTCACGGTAATTAATCGTGATCCAATGGGCATACATCTTCGAAACACCATAAGGACTGCGAGGGTAAAAAGGTGTTCGCTCCGATTGCGGTGATTCCTGAACCTTGCCAAAAAGTTCGCTCGTCGACGCCTGATAAAAACGGATGCTGGGATCGATCGAGCGGATCGCCTCCAAAATACGGGCCACGCCCAGGGCGGTGATCTCGCCCGTCAGCAACGGTTGCTCCCACGAGGCAGGGACAAAGGACTGGGCGCCGAGATTGTAGACTTCTTGTGGTCTCGATTCCTGGATCGCGAACATGAGAGAATTCTGATCCAGCAGATCGCCGGACAGCAGATGGATATCTTCCTGGATGTGCTCGATGCGTTCGAAGTTCACCGTACTCGAGCGTCGAATCAGCCCGAAAACTTCATAGCCCTTTGCCAGCAGGAGTTCGGCAAGATAGGAGCCGTCTTGCCCCGTGATGCCTGTCACCAGGGCACGTCGGCGTTCGCTCGACATGGATGCAGCTGCCTTTCGTCAATGATCCGGCTGTATCGACTAGGTCACCGGGAGGTAATCTTCGATGGGTGGGCACGCACACACGAGTTGCCTGTCGCCAAAGGCATTGTCGATGCGGCCAACACTGGGCCAGAACTTGTGTTCTTGCTGCCACGCTCCCGGGCGGGTCGCTGACTCTCGTGAGTATGAATGTGTCCACTCTTGTGACAATACATGCGCGATCGTGTGTGGGGCATTTCGCAGCAGATTGTCCTGTGAGTCACAGTGCCCGTCCTCGATATCGGCGATCTCTTTCCTGATCGACAATAAGGCATCACAGAAGCGGTCCAGTTCCTGGCGAGCCTCACTCTCGGTGGGCTCAATCATGATCGTGCCGGGCACGGGAAAGTGTACGGTGGGCGCATGGAATCCGTAGTCCATCAGACGCTTGGCCACATCGTCAACCTCCACGTGCTTGAAACCGCGAAGATCGCAGATTGCTTCATGCGCAACCAGGCCGGATTTGCCTCGGTAGAGGACGGGATACGCTTTGTGTAACCGATGGGCAACATAGTTTGCATTCAGGATGGCCACCTGTGTCGCTCGCCGCAGTCCCTCACCACCCATCATTTTCAGGTAGGCCCAGGAAATCAGCAGAATGACGGCACTGCTGTAGGGGGCGGCGGCAACCGCACCCACACGAGCGGGATCGCTCTTGTCTAAGGGGTGGGCAGGCAGATAGCGTGTCAGGTGATCTGCCACCGCAATCGGTCCCATACCGGGCCCCCCACCACCATGGGGAATGCAGAACGTCTTGTGCAGATTGAGGTGACACACATCGACGCCAAATTCTCCAGGGCGGCACAGACCTACCATGGCATTCATGTTCGCCCCATCCATATACACGAGACCGCCCTGGGCATGGATGACGTCACATATGTCACGGATACCCTCTTCGAATACGCCGTGCGTCGATGGGTAGGTCACCATGAGTGCAGCCAATTGTGCTGAATGCTTCTCAGCCTTGTCCCGCAGGTCCTCCAGGTCAATGTTGCCATGATCGTCACAGGCAACGAGGGCGACCTCAAGTCCAGCCATGACGGCACTCGCCGGATTTGTGCCATGGGCGGACGTTGGAATCAGGCACACTCGCCGGTCATGATCCCCACGGTCTTCATGATACCGATGGATGACGAGAAGACCGGCATATTCACCTTGTGACCCAGCATTGGGCTGCAATGACACGCCACCAAGACCGGTAAGCTTAGATAGCTGCTTCTCAAGATCCTCGAAGATCTCTGCATACCCGTCATTCTGTGACATCGGTGCAAAGGGATGGGGCCGCGCGAACTCAGGCCACGTGATCGGCATCATCTCTGCCGTGGCATTCAGCTTCATGGTACAGGAGCCCAGGGGGATCATAGACGTCGTCAATGAGAGGTCCCGATGGTCTAACCGTCGCATGTAACGCAGCATCTCCGTCTCGGAACGATAGCGTTCGAAGACTGGATGTTGCATGAAGTCCGACTCTCTTAGACTCCCTGCAACAAGACGCGAGGCGACGGACTCACGGCCCTCTGAGCCGCCCAATACATCCGCCAGCTGCGTAAGATCATCTGCCGTTGTCGCCTCATCGAGGCTGATGCAGAAGATATCTGGGTCAATGGAGCGAAGATTGATATTCGCAGCCTTTGCTCTGGAATGCACGGCGGCCACGACATCTGGGTCTCCCTTCAAGGCGATCGTGTCGAAGAACATGTCGTGCACCAACTGCAGTCCATTTGCCTCAGCCGTTGCTGCCAATTGGCACGCATGCTCATGCACAGCTGCTGCGATGGCACGAAGCCCTTCGGGGCCGTGATAGACCGCGTACATGCTGGCCACCACGGCAGGAAGGACCTGAGCCGTGCAAATGTTGCTTGTCGCCTTCTCACGACGGATGTGCTGTTCTCGGGTCTGTAAAGCCATCCGCAGGGCAGGTCTTCCATCAATATCACGCGTGACACCGATGATTCGTCCTGGTAGTAGCCGCTTGAAATCACTACTGGCTGCCAGGTAGGCTGCATGCGGACCACCGAACCCCATCGGCATGCCAAAACGTTGGGTTGAGCCGATAGCAATCGCTGCGCCCAGTTCACCCGGTGGGGGCAGCAGCGTGAGGGCGAGTGGGTCGGCGGCGACAACGACCGGTACCTGGGCGGCGTCAGCGGCGGCGATCCGCTGCCGGGTGGCAGCGACATCGATCGCACCATCGGTGGCCGGATACTGGAACAGGGCGCCAAAAATCTCACCCGCGTATTTCTCCAGTGAGGCGTCGAAATCCGCTGCTGGTTCTACGACAAGCTTCCATCCGCGCCATCGTGCACGTGTTTCAACTACGGCGAGTGTTTGTGGATGGACATCGGCTGCTACGAAGAACCGATCTGCCGTTCCACGGCGACCCTGTGCTGCTTGCAGCATCGCCATCGCTTCCGCTGCGGCAGTTGCCTCATCAAGCAGGGACGCATTCGCCAGTGGCAATCCTGTCAGATCGATGATCACTGTCTGGAAATTCAGCAGTGCCTCAAGTCGTCCCTGAGCGATCTCTGATTGGTACGGAGTGTACTGCGTATACCAGGCCGGGTTTTCGAGAATATTGCGCTGAATCACAGGAGGCGTAATGCAATCGTGATACCCCATACCGATATATGATCGCGCATCCTGGTTCCGACGACCGATCCGGCGCAGGTTGCTGAGTAATTGATGCTCGCTCCAGGCAGGCTCCATTTCGAAGGACTCATCGTCGAGGATGGCAGCCGGAACAGCATCTGCTGTCAGCGCATCCAGACTCTCGAAGCCGAGTTCCTTGAGCATCCCGTCAATCTGCGGTTGACTGGGGCCAATATGACGGCGGGCAAATTCTACACTCACGATACAGTCCTCTTACGAAGTCGACGCTTCACCCGTGACACAACGAAGGGAAGCTCAGAGAATTGAGCAGGGACCTGCTTTCCCCGAATGATGATCGCTGCCTGTCGCAGTTGATCTACCAAGGACAGATCTACCAGTGCCAAGGCGATTCCTGCCTGAAGAGATGGTGAATAGGTACCGCTCGTGACGACGCCAATGATTTTGTCATCCTGGGCAACTTCGTAGCCGGGCCGTGGGATCCCCTTGCCGTCAATACGCAGCCCCAGCAGTCGTCGACTTCCCTGGCGGCGTGTCAGCAGTGCCGTCCGCCCCTGAAAATCCATTTCCTTTTCAAGGGCCAGTGCCCATTCCAGGCCCGCCTCGATCGGGCCGATCTCGGTGGACAATTCATGGCCGTACAGGGCATAGCCCATCTCGGTACGCAGAGTATCCCTGGCGCCCAAGCCGATCGGTGTCACGCCAGCAGCCACCAGGGCTTCCCAGAGGGCGCTCGCCTCGTGGGCAGGACAGATGATCTCGAACCCATCCTCTCCCGTATAGCCGCTGCGACTCAACAGCCAAGAGTCATCGGCCTCTCGGTGCTGACGAAATCGGAAAAAGCCGAGAGGCGTCAGGTCTCCAAAGCGCTTGATCGTACTGATCTGGTGTAGACAATGAAGTGACCCAGGACCCTGGACGGCGATCATCGCCTCCTGCAGGGTCCGATCCTCGATGACAACGGAGCCATCCCTCGGTCGCAGCGCCTCAAGGGCCTCAAGATCTTCCGTAGCCCGTGAGGCATTGACAACGAGCAGGAATCGCGAACTCGAACAGCGGTACACGGCCAGATCATCAATGGCGCCTCCATCTGTCGTGCACAAGACAGAGTACGCCATCTGACCGATACGTAAGCTGGCAATCCGGGCAGGCAGAACCGTCTCAAGCCAACTAACCGACTCGGAACCGTCAACATACAGCCGCCCCATGTGACTTACATCGAAGCAGCCTACGCCCTGCCGGACGGCAAGGTGCTCCTCGGCTATACCAACGTACTGAACGGGCATATCCCATCCGGCGAAAGCAACCAGGCGGGCGCCCGCCTTCGCATGGTGGCCATGGAGAGGCGTTTGCCGCAACGGTTCCTCACTCACTCCCAACATCCCTTCCTTGAATCCGATCCTGTATCAGAGCCCAAGCCTTGTCAGCCTGTGCCGCCAGATGTGTCAGATCCTGATCGTTGTCGATGACAATGTCAGCCAGTTCAACTTGCTGCTTCTGAGGAAACTGCGTCGAGCGACGACGACGGGCCTGCTCTGCAGAGACCCCCCTTCGCTGTAAACGCTGCAGGGCTCTTTGGGGCGATGACGTGACAACAATCACGACATCAAAGCGAGCCTCGATCCGCCATTCGAAAAGCAGTGGTGCATCGAGGATGACCACACGATTCGTTTCTGCAGCTTCTTCAAGTGAACGAAACAGAAGCTTTTCAAGTGGCTCCCGGATCAACTCGTCTAGTTGTTGCCGCGCTGCATCATTCGCAAAGGCTCGTTCTGCGAGCAGATCGCGCCGAAGGAGGCCACTGCTATCGAGCAGATCAGCACCAAAGGCATTGGCGAGGGCTCTGCGTAATGTCTCGTCCGATGCAAGAAGCTGCCTAGCCAATGCATCCGCATCAACCACCTGCGCACCTCGCTCTGCCAGCAAGTTGGCGAGACTCGACTTGCCACTGCCCATGTTGCCCGTAATCGCAATCCGCAACACGGCTCTCTCAACGCCTGGATCAGACGTGCCGTCGCCCACGCCGGCAATCTCGACCCGTCTTACGGACGACCCAGCAAATACTTGAAGAAGTCCGTGTCCGCAGGCTGTACAATCACCGTCTTCTCCTTCAGGGCTGCCTCGTACGCTTCCAACGTGCGCGTAAACTGATAGAAGTCGGCAGCCTTCTTGTAGGCTGCGGCGTAGGTTGCCAGGGCTGTCGCATCCCCCTCACCACGGATACCTTGAGCACGTTCATAGGCTTCGGCCTGAATCGTGGCCGCCTGAAGATCGGTCTCGGCGCGAATCTTGAGGGCCTGCTCCTCGCCTTCCGAACGATAACCTTTGGCTTCACGATCACGTTCGGCGCGCATCCGTTCGTAGACTGCACTCTCGTTTTCCGGTGGTAGGTCTGCACGTTTGACTCTTACGTCGACGATCTCCAACCCGAAGACCTTGGCAGCTTCATTTGCCCGTTGCGTGACCAGTTCCATGATGGGTTCACGATTCGTCGCCACGACTTCGATCAGCTCGTGCTGACCTAGTTCCTTGCGTAATTCCGAATAGACAATGTCGTCCAGCCTGGCCAATGCTTCATCCACCGTGCGCAAGGCACGCATGAATACGAGTGCGTCGACAATGCGCCAGCGTGCATAGTTATCCAGCAGGAGAATTTTCTTGTCCTGCGTGTAAATCGGATCTGGATTGGAATCGTACTCCAGCAGACGCTTGTCGAAGGATGTCGTGCGCTGAAACGGATCCGGAAGTTTCATATACAGGCCCGGCTCGGTGATGACTCGTTTTGGTTTCCCGAACTGTGTCACCACGACCTGCTCGATCTCATTGACAGTGAAAAAGACCAGGTTTGCACCGAATAAGGCGATAACGAGGACGACGACGAGACTGACGGCTGTTCTCATGATCGCCTCCTTCAGCGACTCAGACCGGGTTGAGCCCGGTCGAGGTTTATCAGGTTAAGAAGGCTGGCATCGCCTTCGCCCGTACCAATTACGTATTTCTGGATACCGGGCATGATCCGCTCCATGGTCTCGATATATAGCCGTCGCTCTGTGATTTCGGGCGCCTTCACGTACTCAGCGTACACCGAACCAAACCGATCCGCGTCACCTTGGGCGCGACGTACTCTCTCGACCTTGTAGCTCTCCGCTTCTTTGACATGCCGCTCTGCTTCACCGCGCGCCTTGGGGATGATGTCATTCTGATATCCTCGCGCCTCGTTGACGAGGCGCTCACGGTCCTCCTTGGCACTTGCCACGTCTTTGAAAGCAGAATCCACCTGTGACGGGGGGCCAACCGACTGCAATTGGACGGTCTCGACAGCCAGACCGCAATCATACAGGACGAAGAGATCCTGCAACTTCTGCTTGATTTCGGTCTGGATGCGCAGCTTGCCCTCCGTCAGCACTTCATCGATTCCGTGACGTCCGACCACTTGGCGCAGGGCCGCTTCGGCGGCATCGTGCACCAGTCCATCCCCGCCTCCCTCGAATGGCCCCAGTCGCTGAACCTTGAACAGGGCGCGAACGACATCGGTTATCCGATACTGCACAACCATTTCGACATTGACGATGTTCTCGTCGCCCGTGAGCATCAGGGCTTCATCTGGTTTCTGACGATAGCGCGCTGGGGGCCCGGGATCGATCGTACGGAAACCGATTTCCTCACGGTAGACCTTGGTTACCGATCGGATGATGTGCATCTCGATTGGAGGTGGCATGTGATAGTGAAGCCCTGGTTCCACGACTTCTGACAACTTGCCGAAGCGCAGGATCACCGCCTTCTCATCGGGGGCAACCGTATACACCCCACTCATCAGCCAGAGAGTCAGTAGTACGCCCAGGACGAGATAGATCGTCTTGGGCTGAACCTTGAAGTTGGGTACCGGGCTCTTGGGAAAATCAAATTGTTGCGGCATTGAAAAACCTCTCAGCTGACATCGGTTCTATCACCAGACTTTGGCCGCCGACAACTGGGAACCCAGCGATCGGCATCCGACAGTTCGTGCCTGCGCATCAGGCGCTGGATCGCACGAATCAGTAGGCACATTTTCGAAGAAATTCGCAGGGCCTACACGACAGGCCACCGCGATGTGGGAATGTATCTGCCCGTGCCACAGTGTCAACGTGTGTTTGGGTGCGTTGACAGTCTCAGCGAGGGCTGTTATCCTCACAAACCCCTCCCAAGTGGAGGTTATCAACCGCTTTCAACGACAGAATCGAGCGACATGGCAGTGATCCCAATGGTCATCGAGCAGACCGGTCGTGGCGAACGAGCCTACGACATTTTTTCTCGTCTGCTCAAAGAGCGCATCATCTTCATCGGTTCCGGTGTCGACGACGCTGAGGCGAACCTCATTGTCGCACAGCTGCTGTTCCTTGCCTCCGAAGATCCCAAGAAGGATATCTCCCTCTACATCAACAGCCCCGGGGGACTGATCACGGCAGGACTGGCGATCTATGACACGATGCAGCACGTGCCCTGCGATGTAGCCACACTGTGCGTAGGCCAGGCTTACAGTATGAGTGCTATTCTGCTGGCTGGAGGCACGAAGGGGAAACGACATGCTCTCCCCCATTCACGGGTGATGCTGCACCAGCCTTGGGGAGGTGTGGGTGGACAGGCGTCAGATGTCGAGATCCACGCAAGGGAGATCATGAGTTGGCGTAGCCGTCTCAATCAGATTCTCGTCAATTGCACCGGAAAGAATCTGGAGACCATCGAACATGTCACCGAGCGAGATTACTTCCTCTCGGCAGACGAAGCCCGTGATTTTGGGTTAATCGATGAGATACTCAAGACAGCGCACGACGCCACCGA
>Ga0233428_1001578_pt1 | contig 23830 bp, 20 predicted proteins | sample SI_118_April2016_4_FD_179890 | JGI IMG/M metagenome (GOLD analysis project Ga0233428, IMG submission 179890) | Seawater microbial communities from Saanich Inlet, British Columbia, Canada - SI_118_April2016_120_MG | ecosystem: Environmental > Aquatic > Marine > Inlet | place: Canada: British... | reverse complement strand
TCCTTCAAGGCGGAATTGCCGATGAAGACCCCGATTGCTGGTTGTTCATATTATTTGGGCTTAACACGGCAATGCGTCACACTGAAATACTCCGCGCTCGGTATGACCACATAGATTTTGACAAATTACGTCTCTTTATTCCAGACGCCAAGGCCGGTGAAAGAGAACAACCCATTACACCTGAACTAGCCAGCATTCTCCGAAATGAAAGGGAAATGCGAGACGACGACAATAGGGACGAATGGGTTTTTCTATCACCCAGACCGAATGCCAGCGGAACCGGACATCGCCATCGGATGGATAAACCTTTCCGCAGGGCTGTTGTCAGGGCTGGGCTAGACCCCAAAACGATTACTCCCCACGTCATGCGACATACCGCTATCACCAACCTAGTCAAAGCTGGCGTCGATCTTCCGACTATTCAGCAGATCAGTGGACACAAGACATTGGCAATGGTTCTCAGATACACCCATGTTCATGGCTCTCACATCGATCAAGCCATCCGCAATATTGGGCGTAGCCTGCCAGAACATGACCAGAACACCATTGGTCAAAAGCGTCGGAATTTGAGAGTAATAGGTGAACAAACTGACTGACATGACTACACCAGAATTACACACGCGTCAGATAGATACCGGCTTCAAATATAGCTAAGTCATTGAAAAGATTGGTAGCGGAGGAGGGACTCGAACCCCCGACACGTGGATTATGATTCCACTGCTCTAACCAGCTGAGCTACTCCGCCCCAGGGTGAATGCCATGCGCAAAAATGCAGGCTATCTGTGACATTCCAGCCCATTGCGAGCAGGAAACAGGTGTATATTTTTTTGGCCTCGTGAAGTCAAGGACTTATACGGTATTTTGGCTGAATACCGGCACAATCGATCGCGCTGCGCTCTGACCTACTGTCGGATGATCCAGCCGCCGCCTAGCATACGGTCCTGGTCATAAAATACGCAAGCCTGACCGGGGGCCACACCGGCATAGGGTGTGTGGAGCGCGACTTCAGCCTGCCCCGCGCCCGTCGCCCGAACAGTGGCCGGCAGCAATGGTGTCATCGAGCGGATTTTTACCGTCACATCCAAAGGTTCTTTGCCGAGCGGCTCATCACCCAGCCAATTGACTTCATTGATTGAGACGGTTTCTTGCAGCAATGCCTCTTTCGGGCCAACGACAACGCGCTTGCTCTCAGGTTCCAGCCGCACGACATAAAGTGGATCACCACCACCGATATTGAGGCCCCGGCGTTGGCCGATGGTGTAATTGATAATGCCGTCATGCGGGCCAAGCACGTTGCCGCCCTGGTCAACGATCTCGCCCGGCTCCACCGCACCGGGGCGCATTTTCTCAACGACCGCAGCATAATCACCATCAGGCACAAAGCAGATATCCTGGCTGTCGGGTTTATCTGCGACGGCGAGGCCTAAGCGCTCGGCCTCGGCCCGGGTTTCGTCCTTGGTCATGCCGCCTAGGGGAAAGCGCAGGAAGTCGAGCTGATCTTGGGTCGTGGCGAAGAGGAAATAGCTCTGATCTTTGAGATCATTGGCACCCCGGTGGAGCTCCATTTTTTTGTCGCCCGCGATATTTTGAACATAGTGACCGGTCGCCAGGACATCGGCCTCAAGCTCCTTGGCGCGTTGGACGAGATCGCGGAATTTCACCGTCTGATTGCAGCGCACGCAAGGGATCGGCGTTTCGCCCGCTAAATAGGTGTCGGCGAAATCTTCCATGACGTCTTCGCGAAAGCGGTCTTCGTAATCCAAAACATAATGCGGAAAGCCTCTGGCATCGGCAACACGGCGGGCATCATAGATATCCTGGCCCGCACAACACGTGCCGGGCCGCGCTACCGCATCGCCGTAATCAAAAAGCTGCAATGTAATGCCGATGACGTCATAGCCCTGCTCGTGTAGCAAGGCCGCTGTCACCGAGCTATCAACACCGCCCGACATCGCGACCACCACGCGGGTGTCTTTCGGGTCTTTATCTAAGCCAAGAGAGTTTGTCATTTTTTCTAACTATGTATCTACCACTTAGGCGTCACCCTGGACTTGATCCAGGGTCCAGTTTTTCATCAAACCATTGCTGTCGTCGCTTCTAGATATTCTGGATTCTGGCCTTCGCCAGAATGACGGATTATCTGTGTCCTCTGTGGTTCACTAGCCTAAATCATCAAATTATGCGTTTCTGCCGGCAGGTTCACCACCAGGCCGTCTAGTTCCTCGGTCATGAGTATCTGACAGCAGAGCCTGGATGTCCGGGTCAGGCCATAAGCGAGGTCGAGCATGTCTTCTTCCTCTTCCTGGGCGGGCTTGAGCTTGTCATACCAGGCCGGATCAATGATCACGTGGCAGGTTGAACAGGCGAGCGAGCCTTCACAGGCGCCTTCGACATCAAATCCATTGGCTTGAGCAATATCTAACACGGATTTTCCAAGCGGGGCATCGACGTCTTGAGACTTCCCGTTGGGATCTACAAAAGTAATTTTAGTCATATTGGTTCTAAATCTATCCGACGCTAAAGGATTCACCGCAGCCGCAACGCCCGGTCTCATTGGGATTATCAAACACGAAACTCGACTGCATATTATCCTCAACATAATCCATGGTAGAGCCAAAAATATACATCATCGCCAGGGGATCAATGAAAATCGTCACGCCGTCCTGGTGAATCTCATCTTCCAGCGGTTTTTTCGCTTCTGCATATTCAACGACATAGCTGTGGCCATTGCAGCCCATCGTCGTCACCCCAACGCGCAAACCGAGCACAGGTTTATCGGCTTTTGCCATCAGCGACTTAACGCGCTTAAGGGCCGCATCGGTGAGCGTGATTTGGTTTTTATTCTGACTTTCTGCGTTCATTAGTGATTCCTACCTCTCAAATAAACGACTTAAAAGAAACCGAGCGCGAGTTTGGCGTCTTCGGACATTTTATCCATATCCCAGGCCGGCTCCCAGACGAGATATACCTCGACTTCACCCGTACCATCGATCGAGGACGCTGCATCGGCCACTTGTTGTGGCAATATACCGGCGACCGGACAACCGGGCGCGGTCAGTGTCATGTCAATTTTGACATCGCCGTTCTCGGCAACCTTCATTTCATAGATCAGGCCAAGCTCATAAATATTGACGGGGATCTCAGGGTCATAGACCGTTCTGAGCGCATCAATAATGGCTTCATCAGATGGCACAGCCTTGCCCTCCTCTTTGGGCTCACCGGCTTTACCGACGAGGCCGCCATTTTCCAATATATCGGGGTCGAGCTCGGGTCCCATGGGGGCGCCAAATCCAGGGGAGCCGGTTGGGCCATGTGGACCAATTCCGGGGGTGTAGCTCGGAGGCATATTATCTTCATCCATAATCTTAGTCTCGTTCTCTTTTGTTGTTATTCGGTATACTTATTCCGTTGTGGTAGCTGCGTCGCCATGCACTGCCGCGTTCATTGTGTGCCAGGCGAGCGTTGCGCATTTAACCCGCATCGGGAATTGCTTCACGCCAGACAGCACCATTAATTTATCAATATCATCTTCAAATTCTTCCGGCGTCTCGCCGATATCCTCGCCCATACACATCTTGTGAAAAATATCGAACAGAGCATCAACCTCGGAAACTTTTTTACCGGTTACGATGTTGGTCATCATTGAGGCCGAGGCAACCGAAATGGCACAGCCGCGCCCTTCAAAGGCCGCATCTTCAATATTTTCATCAGCACCGACTTTGACAAAGACCGTCAATTTATCGCCGCAAAGCGGGTTATTACCATTGGCCTCACAGGTCGCATCTTCGGGATGGCGGAAATTACGAGGGTTCTTGCCGTGATCCAAAATGACTTCCTGATAAAGCTCGCGAATATCGTCTTCCATTAGCCGAATATTTCCTTCACGTAATTAAGCGCGCCGACCAATTGGTCGACATCGCCCGTATTGTTGTACATGCCAAAAGACGCCCGGGCCGTAGCCGCAACGCCATAGCGATCCATCAAAGGCTGTGCACAGTGATGCCCTGCCCTGACGGCCACGCCTTTGCTATCGATGATCGTGCCGACATCATGCGGATGCGCGCCGTCGAGCTCGAACGAAATAATGCCGGCTTTATTGTCAGCCTGGCCGATGATCTGGAGGCCGTCGATCTTTAAGAGCTCGTCTGTCGCATACGCCAATAAGCCTTGCTCATGAGCTGCAATATTTGTGAGACCAATATTTGAGACATAATCAATCGCCGAGGCCAGACCAACTGCTTCAATAATCGGCGGAGTACCGGCTTCAAAGCGCGCCGGTGCGTCGCGGTAGGTGGTTTTCTCAAACGTCACATTCTCGATCATGTCGCCGCCGCCCTGATAAGGTGGCATTTTGTTTAGCAGATCAAGCTTGCCCCAGAGCACGCCAATGCCGGAGGGACCATAGAGTTTGTGACCCGTAAAAGCATAGAACTCAGCGTCCAAATCCTGCACATCAACGCCTTCATGAACAATGCCTTGCGCACCGTCGATCAAGACATGTGCGCCCGCCTCATGGGCCAAGCGGACAACCTCTTTGATCGGCACGATGGTGCCAAGCACATTCGAGATTTGCGTCACAGCGACAAACTTGGTCTTGGCGCTGAGTAGGCTTTTAAATTCATCGAGTAAAAAATTACCCGCATCATCAATCGGCGCAACTTTGATCTCGATACCGATGGCGTCACGCAACAATTGCCATGGTACGATATTGGCGTGGTGTTCCATATGGCTGATAATGATCTCATCACCGGCCTGCAAGAACTCGCGGCCATAGGAATAGGCAACCAGATTGATCGCTGCCGTTACGTTGCGGGTGAATATAATTTCATCCGGCGTCTTAGCGTTCATAAATTTAGCCACGGTCGTCCGCGCATTTTCATAATTGTCGGTCGCGAGTTGGCTCAACGTATAGGCACCGCGGTGGACATTGGCATATTCAGTACGGTAGGCCTGATCCATCCGCTCTAATACTTGCGCAGGCTTTTGGGCCGAGGCGCCACTATCCAGGAACGCCAACGGATGACCGTTGATCTCCAGACTTAGGGCCGGAAAATCAGCCCGGATCGCCGCAACGTCATAGGCGGCACCCGTATCCGACTTCAATATTGTAGTTGTTGCCGTCATCCCGAGTTCATCCAATCTGCAATTCTGGTCTTAAAAATGTCCTGATAGTCCTCGGCGACACCTTCTTCAACCACTTCGTCCAGAAAACCTTCAACTAACATGGAACGCGCTATCGCCTCCGGGATACCGCGTGAACGCAAATAAAACAGCGAGTTCTCATCCAACTCACCGGCGGTAAAGCCGTGCGCGCATTGTACATCGTCGGCATAAATCTCGAGCTGAGGTTTGGCATCAATCTCGGCATCGTCCGATAGCAGCAAGGTCTTATTGCTCATGCGTCCATCGGTACCATCGGCACCATCGGCAACGATGATCGCGCCTTGAAAAACACCACGGGATTTACCATCCAAGGCGCCTTTATAGGTTTCCTTGGATGAAGTGTTCGGCACCACATGATCAATCAACGTCGTGTTATCAATATGCTGGTCGCCGCGTCCGACATAAACACCATTTAGATTGGTATGCGCGCCGCCTGCTTCACACGAGACGTGAATTTCGTTCCGACTCAACTGGCCGCTCATCGAAAGTACAAAACTGTCATAGGTCGCATCTTTGCCGAGCTTTGCTTTAACAGATGATAGATTGATCCCGTCGGCGCTGTCTTCCAACAGCCGGTAATGCTGAACATGCGCGCCATCTTCAACCAGCACCTCAAAAGCACTGTTAGCGAGATAGCCACCCTCACCGATACCGATATGACGCTCCAAGATGGTTACCCGGGCATTGTTCTTCGCAACGATCAGATTGCGGGGATGATGCGCCGCCTCGTTCTTAGCCTGAGAGACAAAAACGATTTCAATCGGCGTAGCGAGCTCAGCCTTGTCCACCATCACGACATAGCCATCTTCGATGAATGCGGTGTTGAGCGCTAACACGGGTGCTTTCTCAAACCCGCCGATTTGACCGAGATGCTCTTCGACCAAGCCGGGCTCAGACGCCAACGCTTCTGATAGAGCCAGCACTTTGACACCCTTGGGTAAATCACCTATTGCAGATAATTCTGATTGGAAGCGGCCATTTACGAAGACCAACTTGTGGGTTGCGAGCTCCGTCGGCAACCAAGTGAGCTGGGTGGAATCGATAGCAGCATCGCCCCGCTGACCGGCATCAATTTTCTCCAACACGTTGAGGTTGGTATATTTCCAGTCCTCAAGTTTCGGTGTCGGCAAGCCATCGGCAGAGAAGCTTTCAAGCCCCGCTTTTCGCAGTTGATCGAGCCAGGGTGCGCTCGCCGAAAATGCGACCGCGCCTTGCTGATCTACAAATGCCTGACTTATGGGAGACAAATTACTCATTGTTATGCCGCCGCCTCGCTATAATTCGCATAGCCATTTTTCTCTAACTCGATAGCCAGGTTTTTATCGCCGGTATCGACGATCTTACCGTCGGCCAAGACATGCACGACATCCGGCACGATATAATCGAGCAGGCGCTGATAATGGGTGATCACCAGCATGGAGCGCTCGGGCGAACGCAAAGCCGTCACGCCTTCGCCAACAATGCGGAGCGCATCGACATCCAAGCCACTATCGGTTTCATCTAATAGCGCCAGTGTTGGAGCCAGCACCGCCATCTGCAGAACTTCAGCGCGTTTTTTCTCGCCGCCAGAAAAGCCAACATTAACCGCGCGCTTTAGCATATCGTCACCAATGTTGAGAATTTTGGTTTGCTCACGCACGAATTTGAGAAAATCCATCGCATCAAACTCGCTCTCGCCGCGATATTTTCGCACCGAATTCACTGCCGCCTTCAAGAAATTCATTGTCGAGACGCCTGGAATTTCGACCGGATATTGAAACGCCAGGAAGACGCCTTCACCGGCACGAACTTCCGGCTCCATGTCGAGCAGGTTTTTACCTTGATAGCTGACCGTACCTTCGGTGACCTCATAACCTTCCCGGCCAGAGAGCACATATGATAGCGTCGACTTACCGGCACCGTTCGGTCCCATGATGGCATGAACTTCACCGGCGTTGATCGTCAAATCAAGACCTTTGAGGATTTCTGTATCGCCAACTTTAGCGTGGAGATTTTTAATTTCTAACATTTATTTTTCTTCTCACTTTAAGCGTCTAACCGACGCTTCCTTCCAAACTAATACCGACGAGCTTTTGCGCTTCGACGGCGAATTCCATGGGCAGTTCCTGCATCACGTCGCGGCAGAAACCATTAACAATCAGCGCCACGGCATCTTCTTCAGAGATACCTCGCTGACGGCAGTAAAATAATTGATCATCGGCGATTTTTGAGGTTGTCGCCTCATGCTCAACCTTGGCTGATTTATTGCGGCTTTCGATATAAGGCACGGTATGCGCCCCGCATTCTTTGCCAATCAGCAGCGAATCGCATTGGGTATAGTTACGCGCGCCCTCGGCCTTAGGCATCATCTTGACGAGGCCCCGATAGGTGCTCTGTGACTTACCAGCCGAGATACCTTTGGCGATAATCTTCGAGCTGGTGTTCTTACCTAAATGAATCATCTTGGTGCCGGTATCGGCTTGCTGATAATTATTGGTGATGGCGACCGAATAAAACTCACCGACTGAATTATCACCCTGCAAAATGCAGCTTGGATATTTCCAGGTGATCGCCGAGCCGGTCTCTACTTGCGTCCAGGACACTTTCGAATTTTTACCCCGGCATGCCGCGCGTTTGGTAACAAAATTATAAATACCGCCAACGCCGTTTTCATCGCCTGGATACCAGTTCTGCACAGTCGAATATTTGATATCTGCATCGTCTAGAGCAACCAATTCAACAACCGCGGCATGAAGTTGATTTTCATCCCGCATCGGTGCCGTGCAACCTTCAAGATAGCTCACATGAGAGCCCTCATCAGCGATGATAAGGGTGCGCTCAAACTGACCCGTGTTAGAGGCATTGATGCGGAAATAGGTTGAGAGCTCCATCGGGCAATCGACGCCCTTCGGAATATAGACAAAGGAGCCATCGGTGAAGACGGCTGAATTCAGCGTCGCGAAATAATTATCCGAATAAGGTACGACCGAGCCCAGATATTGCTTCACCAAATCCGGATGGTCTTTGACGGCCTCAGAGATCGGACAGAAAATCACGCCTTCTTTGGCCAACGCATCCTTAAACGTCGTTGCCACAGAAACACTATCAAAGACCGCATCGACAGCGACGTTCTTCACGCCGGCTAAGACTTCTTGCTCGTGCAAAGGTATGCCGAGCTTTTTATACGTCTCCAACAATTCCGGATCTACATCATCCAGACTGTCCGGCCCATCCTCAGCCGATTTCGGTGCCGAATAATAATAAGAATCCTGATAATCAATCGGTGGATAGTTCACCTTTGGCCAATCGGGTTCTTCCATCGTTAACCAATGGGCATAAGCTTTGAGCCGCCACTCGAGCAGCCATTCCGGCTCCTCCTTTTTGGCTGAGATAAAGCGAATGATATCTTCGTTCAAGCCCTTCGGTGCCTGATCGGCCTCGATATCGGTCACAAATCCGTATTTATATTTTTCGACAGATTGAACTTGATCAACCGTCTCTGTAACTGCTGCCATTTACTCTACTCTATCCATTATTCTGCCGCGTCGCCGGACAAAACCTGCCGGTTTTCGCGAATGTTATTAATTTCTTCGATCAGCCGCATGGCGGCGTAATCAACTTCTTCTGCTGTGGTAAAACGCCCAAGCCCGATCCTGAGACTGCTTTCCGCCAATTCTCCGGGGAGTCCGATGGCGTTCAACACATAAGACGAAACTGCCGAAGCCGAAGAACAGGCTGACCCCGTCGAGAAAGCCAGATCCGGCAAAGCGGCCATCAAACTTTCCGCATCAACATTTTCAACACTAATGTTCAAATTTCCTGCCACCCGCGCGTCCATACCGCCATTGATATGTAGACCGGAAAGGGCATCCGTCAATGCGCTCAGCAAGCCATCCCGCATGCCTCTAAGTACTTCAGATTCTTGAACGACTTCTGCCTGAGCCAACTCACAAGCTTTACCCAAGCCAACACAAAGCGGAGCCGGTAAGGTACCAGGCCGAATGCCTTTTTCCTGCCCGCCGCCACTGAATAATGGCTTCAAGCGCGCCTTCGGCTTATTGGTGACATAAAGCGCACCACAGCCCATTGGCCCATAAGCTTTATGGCCAGTCAGGCTCATCAAATCGATGTTCATTGCCTTCACATCCAAGGGTATTTTGCCCAATGCCTGGGCGGCATCGGTATGCAGATAAACTTTATGTTCATGACAGAGGGCGCCGATCTCAGCCATTGGCTGTATCGTTCCGATCTCATTTTGCACGGTCATAATGGAAACCAATAATGTATCTTCGGTGATTGCAGCCTTTAGGTCATTGATATCAATCAATCCATCTGAGCCGACCGTCAGATAAGTAAAATCTGTGCCTTCGCTTTCGAGATCAAGGGCCGAGTCCAAAATGCAGGGATGCTCTGAGACGCAAGTGATGATGTGGTTTTTCTTGTCGCGGTAGAAACGGGTAACACCCTTGAGCGCCAGATTGTTGGCTTCTGTCGCGCCTGAGGTGAAGTAAATTTCTTCTGGCGCGGCACCAATGGCGGCAGCGACCTGAGCGCGAGCCACTTCAACTGCTTCGGCGGCTTCCCAGCCATAATAATGACTGCCGGAATGCGGATTGCCGAACTTCTCGGTGAAATAAGGCAGCATCGCCTCAACCACGCGGGGATCCGTCGGCGTTGTCGCGTGATTGTCGAGATAGATCGGCTGGCGTTTTTTAATAACTTCGTTCATCACGCAGCCCCTTTCAAAGCATCTCGGTTGGCGCGGGCGTACATCTCACGCCACTGCTCAACAAATGCTTCAACGTCAGACGCGTTATTGGTATGGCCGAGGCTAATGCGGATTGCCGTCGACGCTTCTTCATCTTCAACGCCCATGGCCAGCAAAACGTGGGAGGCTTGAACTTTACCCGATGAACAGGCGGCCCCTGCACTGATCATAAAGCCGGCCAAATCAAACTTCATCACCTGGGTTTCACTAACAACGTTCGGCATTGAGAGACACGTGGTGTTGGGCAACCGGTCAACATTTTCGCCATGAATCACGGTGCCCGGCGCAATTGATTTAATCGCCGCTTCCAATTGATCACGTAGAGCTTCGATTTCTACAGCCTGGCTCAACTCCTCAGCCGCCTGCTCCGCTGCCGCACCAAAGCCGACAATGCCCGGCACATTTTCCGTGCCGCCGCGACGGTTGCGCTCCTGGCCACCACCGCGATTGAGCGCGCGCAATGGCACCTCTTCATTAATCACCAAAGCTCCAACACCCTGCGGTCCGCCGATTTTGTGACTGGACAGGCTGATGAAATCGACACCTAAGGCATCCCTCTCAACGGCAATTTTCCCTAAAGCCTGGATTGCGTCGGTATGAACCAAGGCATCATATTTTTTGGCGATCTGGACGATTTCAGCGATCGGCTCAATTACGCCAGTTTCATTGTTAGCCTGCATGACCGACACCAAAATCCGGCCGTCAAGTTCGCTCAAGCGCGCTTCAAGGATAGCGAGATCAACCAAACCGTTTTTATCGACGGGGATTTGCTCAATGTTATCTGCCGCTTCCAACACGGAGGGATGCTCAACCGTCGAGACCAATATATGATCGACATCAACACCCCTGAGCACGAGATTATTGGCTTCCGTGCCACCGCTTGTGAACACAATCTCTGCTGGGCTCACGCCGACAAGCCGGGCCACATGGTCACGTGCTTGATCAACCAGTTGGCGAGCTTGCCGACCGGCTTGATGCACGGAGGATGCATTACCGCTGACCGTGAGTGCATCGGCAACAGCATCCACAACACCTGCCCGAACCGGAGAGGTCGCATTGTGATCTAGATAAACGATTTGAGTCATGCGTGTCATAGTTGTCATAGGGGGGGCTTTTTCGACGTTATTCGACGACCCTCAATTCATGTTCCAGATTTATTGAAACTTCCTGATCGGCAATTGCAGCGCTCGGAAATAAATTACTGCCGCTGGTTCCAAGAACGCGGTTATCGACCACATCAGCCAAAGACACCGAGCTTAAATACAAGAAAATTTGATTACCGAGCTCTGACCATAAATCATGGGTAAGACAGCGGGAGTTATCCGTCCGGCACCCGGTTGGTGAGCCGGGCGTGCAACGGGTTGTCTGAATAGGCTCATCGACGGCCATAATAATGTCCGAAATCTTCATTTCATCCGCCCCGCGCGCCAGCAGATAGCCACCGCCTGGACCCCGCACAGATTTAACTTGCGAGCCTTTGCGCAACTTACCAAATAACTGCTCCAAATATGAAAGCGAAATATCTTGGCGTAGGGCAATATCGGCAAGCGCCACCGGACCGCCTTTACTTTGGCGTGCCAAATCAACCATTGCCATTACCGCATATCTTCCTTTGGTACTTAATTTCACGGATCTTCTCCTATTTTAATGTTCCCAATTAAAATTATTTCTTAAATTCTTTAGGTGCCTGTTGAGGCCCCGGAATTAGATGAGGTATTTTCATCCTCATCCGCTTTTTTTACTTCTAGTTCCTGCTCGAGCTGAATAATGCGTTCGCCGAGTGTGTTTAATTGATTGCGTAAGCTCTCGAAGCTGCGCGCTACTGGGTCAGGCAGGCCGTCAGCCGGCGTGCCGTAAGCGATAAATTCATCATCGAGGGTTTTATCTCGGCCCATCACGATCTTGGCTGGAATGCCGACCATGGTCGCACCTTGCGGCACATCTTGCAGCACCACAGCGTTGGCTCCAATCCGAGCGGCATCACCGACATTTAGCGGACCCAATACTTGCGCACCAGATCCGACAATCACGCCATCGCCCAATGTCGGATGGCGTTTGCCTTTTTCCAAGGAGGTGCCGCCGAGTGTGACACCTTGATAAAGCGTCACATCATCGCCCACTTCCGACGTTTCACCGACAACGACGCCCATACCGTGATCGATAAAAAACCGACGACCGATTTTAGCGCCTGGGTGAATTTCGATACCCGTCATAAAGCGGCCAAAATTTGAAATCATCCGCCCGAGCAAATGCCAGTTACGACGCCAGGCAGCGTTGGAAAATCGATAAAATAAAATCGCGTGATAGCCCGGATAGCACAGCATTACCTCAACTCGCGAGCGAGCTGCTGGATCACGGGACATGAAAGAATCAATATCTTCCTTGAGACGCGCAAAAAAAGTATGTGTCATTGCATTAAAATCCGTGCATTTATTTGCGTAACGTATTAAAAACGGGTCCCCGCTAAAAACCTCGATAACTACTGGTTTTTTGACGTCGAACCCGCAATTGTATAAGGTGAATATAGGTAACCTGACCAAATCAGTCAAGTATTTAAGCGTAAGCCATAGAACAAAGCTGATATTATCACACTAATTTACTCATATATCGCATTCTAACCCACCAGAAAATAGGCAAAATCATCAAACCATGCCGGACGTAATATTTAATGGACCTGATGGACGACTCGAAGGTCGCTACCATCAAAGCAAGAAAGCTGACGCGCCAATCGCCATTGTTCTACACCCGCACCCTCTTCACGGCGGCAATATGAACAATCGAATTGTCTACACGATGTATAACGCATTTGTAGACCGAGGCTTCTCCGTCTTACGCTTTAATTTTCGTGGTGTTGGCCGCTCGCAAGGTGTGTTCGATAGCGGTATCGGCGAGCTAAGCGATGCAGCTTATGCGTTTGACTGGATGCAGCAATTTAACAAAAACAGTCCGTTCTGCTGGATCGGCGGTTATTCCTTTGGCGCGTTAATCTCCATGCAGCTCATGATGCGGCGTCCAGAGATTGAAGGATTTATCTCAATTTCTCCACCTGCCAATACAGAAGATTTCTCATTCCTGGCACCTTGCCCGTCATCTGGCCTTATTACGCATGGTGACGCGGATGATTCCATTCCGATTGATACGGTTTCAAAACTTGCGTCAAAGCTGGGTGCCCAGAAAAACATTGAGGTTGAATTTTCCTCAATCAAAGGAGCCGATCATTTCTACAAAGACAAAATCGAATTGTTGAACACAGAAATCTGCCGCTATCTCGATGAATCTTTGGCTCCCGAAGAAGCAAAGCCAGCCAAAAAAGCAGCGTCTAAGAAGAAAAAATAACGCCGGCCTTCATGCTCGATAAAGATCGCCGCCGGATAATGCCTGGGCGACACCGGTCGTGCTCGGAAAACTTAGCGGCAAATCAAGCAAAGAGCGCACCGCCATAAAGGCGAAAGCCTGGGCTTCAATCGCATCTCCGTTCCAGCCAACGCGCTCGACAGGCTGAACCTCTTGGCCAATTTTCTTTGCCAATTCTTCCATCATAAAGGAATTGTGACGCCCGCCGCCGGTTACCAGCCAGCGCTTTGCTGCCAATGGAAAATGCTGTGAGGCGCGGGCAATCGTCTCAATCGTAAAAGCCACCAGCGTCGCGGCAGCATCTTCGAGCGACAATTGATCGACCGCCGAGAAATTAAACGCATTGCGATCGAGCGATTTTGGCGGCACGAGATCAAAATAAGGATGATCTAGAAGGCCCGCTAAAACTCCCGTATCAACGCGTCCTTGGCGCGCCAAATTACCATCTTCATCGAAAACAGCCTCACTGCGGGTCCGCACAACATCATCGATGGCCGCATTGCCGGGCCCGGTATCAAAGGCAATCAAATGATCGGTATCGATAAAACTGACATTCGCGACGCCGCCGATATTTACGATGACAATGGGCCCCTCAAAATTTTGGCTAAGCGCTTGGTGGTAGACCGGTGCAAAAGGCGCGCCCTCACCACCGGCTGCCACATCGGCACCTCTGAAATTATTAACTACATCGCAGCCGACTAGCTTTGCCAAAAGCGCACCATCTCCGAGCTGCAAGGTAAAATGATTCTCCGGCTCATGATGAAGGGTCTGACCGTGGAAGCCGATCACATCAATGTCTAAGTTTGTGAGACTGTGTTTAGCCAGCAGTTCAGCGATAAGGTCAGCATGAAGCCCCGTCAGTGCCTCTTCCAGCTCGGGAGATGCCGATTTAGCGCCGAGCTCGGCGCGCAACCGATTGCGAAAATCCGGCTCATACTGCTTACTCTCAAAAGGTCCAAAAGAAGCGATCGTTTTGCCGTCGGTTTTCACAATGGCCGCGTCAATACCATCCAGCGATGTTCCGCTCATCAGCCCGAGGGCGGTATATATTTTTGCGTCACTCATTGCTTTTAGTTCTGGCTCCGTTGTACCGATAGAATGATTGTGCTAAACGACCGCTTAAGATACGCATCTAACTCTTAAAATTCTATTGCAGACATTGCCGAATGAGAAACAACTAAACCATGACCAGCTACAAATCTGATTTCCTGAATGCGATCACAGAACGCGGCTTCCTCCACCAATGCACCGACATTGAAGCCTTGGATGAGCGCGCCATATCAGAGGTGATCCCGGCTTATATCGGATTTGATTGCACCGCACCCAGCCTCCATGTTGGCTCGTTGCTGCCTGTCATGTTACTCAGATGGCTGCAAAAAACGGGTCATAAGCCGATTGTCCTGATGGGCGGCGGCACAACGAAAGTTGGCGACCCATCCGGTAAAGATGAAAGCCGCCAGCTCTTAACCGAAGAGAAAATCAACGAGAATATGGATGGTATTAAAACCGTATTTTCGAAATATTTGACCTTTGGTGACGGTCCGACCGATGCCGTTATGATGAACAATGCCGACTGGCTGGATAATCTCCAATATATCGATTTCTTGCGAACCTACGGCCCTCACTTCACCATCAATCGAATGCTGACTTTTGAAAGCGTAAAATTACGCTTGGAGCGGGAACACCCCCTGACCTTCCTGGAATTCAATTACATGATTCTTCAGGCTTACGATTTCCTCGAGCTCTCGAGACGCGCCAATTGCGCCATGCAGATGGGCGGCTCGGATCAATGGGGCAATATCATTAACGGCGTTGAGCTTGGCCGGCGGGTCGACAGCACTCAACTATTTGGTCTGACGACGCCGCTGATGACGACATCTTCCGGTGCAAAGATGGGCAAAACAGCCGCCGGTGCCGTCTGGCTCGATGCCGAACAGCTTTCGGCTTATGATTTCTGGCAATATTGGCGCAATACCGAAGACGCCGATGTTGGCCGCTTTATGCGCCTCTTTACAGAACTTCCCTTGGATGAAATTGCCCGACTTGAGAAGCTGGAGGATGCAGAGATCAATGAAGCGAAGAAAATCCTCGCCAACGAAGTAACCAAATTATGTCACGGTGAAGAAGCTGCGGAAATAGCTGCAAAGACGGCGCAAGAGACTTTTGAAGGCGCCGGCATCAGTGCCGATCTGCCCACGATAGAACTACCGCAAAGTGATTTGCAAGCCGGTATTGCGGCCTTCGATCTGTTCCGTCAGGCGGGTCTGGCAAACTCAAACGGTGAATCCCGGCGTCTTATCAAAGGCAATGGTGCGCGTCTCAATGACCAGGTGATCGCAGATGAGACTCAGGTGATCTCGCTCGCCGACAATAATGCCGAGGGCGTGATTAAACTATCGGCTGGCAAAAAGCGCCACATCCTCATCAAGGCTGCAGATTAGTTTCTGGTCTAAACTTCAGTTATTTTTTTTGTGTCGCATTATCTGCCGGGCGATCGAAAATTTTAAATAAATTTCGAAGAAAACCTGGAGCTAATATCGATAGGGGATTGGTCGATATTTTCGGGTCCTTCACCGTTCCCTTCATCGTATAATTCGCCGCAAACACACCACCATCTTTTTCACCCCCTGACAACAACCCGCCGATGAGCGGAATGTTGGTTAGCGCATTATTTAGCGCATAAGCGGGTACGATGGTGCCTTTAACATCGATCGTCTCGACATCAGTATTTAGCGTCCCTTCCGCAGTCAACCCGAGTGACAAGCCGGAAACGGATGCATTTTTGATTTTAATCTCACCATTATCATTTTCAAACGGTACATCCATTTTATTAAAGGCGATACCCAAGCCAGTTAGATTTTCCAAAATCCCGGTAATCGAAGCGACGTTTAAAAGCTCCGCCAAAACGGGTGCCTTAACCACCCGAAAATCATCGACTATCGCACGACCTTTAAAACGACTATTGGGCAGCATTCCGGCATAGGTTCCCGTCAGTGTTAATCGGCCGTTGAGTAAATTATCATAATAATCAAACATCTGAAGTGCCGCTCCGGCATCGTTGGAAGTGACCCTGAGATCCCTTCCCTTTCCTTTTGGAGTCATATGAATGGCGAGGTTCTTATTTTCACCTAAACTACTTTTGACATTTACCTGATGCCAAACCCAACCATCGAAAGCCATCTCACCCGCAACATGCTGAAGACTTTTGTTCGGATAGAGATGCATTAATTTCACATCTAATTTTAAATCCAGCGGATCAGTTTTCACCAACACAACGCTGTCGTCTTCTTGTGCAATCCACTCCTTGAGATCCAATTGGGTGCCACTTAAATCAATACGCCAACCTTCTGGCTTTCTGGGATAGATGTCGGCTTGAACATCGGTCTGACCAAACCTTAAGCGACCGATCTCAGCTTTGCTAAATTCTCCTGGCTGGCTAAAAGAGACTTTCGCCGCCATCTCCATGCCGCCGCCACTCATGGTAACTTTCGGGACGGCTGTGAACCCTGCTTTGGAATACTTTGCGTTCACCACGGCCTTTGCAGCAACCTTGGCCGATTTAAACCAACCCAGTTTGGGCAAAGCCATCACCGTGTCTTTGAGATCAAGCTTGGCGGAAAGATTACCAGATCCGTCCGCTTTCATTGTGGTGACAACATCAGCGCCGATTACCCCCGTCATATAGCTTTTGCTAAAGGGGATAAAATTTAGGTTCAGCTTTTCGCGCCACGACCGGTCGTCAATATTCGCCTGAAGCTCATATTTGCGCTGGTAGGTGCCCAAATCGGTAAAATTTTCGTGCCAGAGAATTTTAGTCTTCACGCCACCAAGCAAACCATCCCCTTTGATGGTCATTCCTTTAGTGTCAGCCGATAAAATGAGATCTGCTTTGCTAAGATCGAGGCCAATCGCAATTTTTGATATGTCGACGTTTTTTAGAACTGCTTCGGTTGTGGCTTTCACGGTGTCAGCTGTCATTTTTCTCTCAAGCAGAAAGTTAAGCGCGATTTTCGAGCGTACATCCCCTTTGGCATCGATTGCAGAAAAGCCAATCGATTTTGCAAATTCCAGGGGTTTGCTATCAACAACGGTCAATGCCTCCCCAAGAGGGCCGTCAATTTCGAGCTTGGCATCAAGGTACTGATCAACTTTGTCGAGGCCGGTGAATGTGACCCGGCCCTTTCGCAGCATCAATTCTCCAGATCGACCACCGGTAATTTCAATATCAAATCTTTTGCGATCAAATTTTGCCCGGCCCGTGCCATTTGTCGCTTTGGGCATCGGTGCGAGATAATCAACCGTGAGGTTTCTGATATCCATATCGCCAAGCAGAGAAATGATCTCGACACCCTTTGATTTATTATACCGTCCGGTTACGCGCGCATGAGCGATCGGCGCGCTGCCATCAGATAAATTTTGAAGGATCCAATCACGGACCGTATCGCCCCAACCTTTAGGCCACAATTTGTCAGCCTCGTCGATATTCAGGTTAGTCGCCTCACCGCCCAATTCGAAGGAAATATCTCCGCCAATTTCTTGCACGGTTGCGGATGCTTTCAAGGCTGGGCCACCGGTAATCAGGCTTAGATTCTCAACCTCCAGGCGATCAAAATCAGAATCATAAGTCCCGGCTAGCATAATTTTCTGCATGGGCCATTCATGATTGACCGGAGCCGGTAGTTTTAACTTGCCATTTTTACCCAAATCCAAAGTCAGGTCCTGAATGTTTAAACGTCCTGACTTTTGATCGTAATCACCCCGTAAATTTGAAGATTGAATTGCTATATCAAGCTCAAGAGGATCTTGCAGAGCTATCTGCCCCTTGGTACTGGTCAGATTAAATTCAAATTTTCGGATTTCGCCATCGGCGAGGACAATCGCGTCAACTGTGCCGCTCAAGGGCAGATTAAAACTCGCCAAACTTTTTAACTTTTCAGAAAGTGGCGCAAAGATAACAGGGTTTAAATCGGCAAACCCCAGGGTCATTTTTGCTTCTTTCTTACCGAGATCGTAATTACCCAAGAGTGTAAACGCCGCCGTTTTATCGAGACCTTGATCACCGGCCTTCAAAATGAGCTCCGCCTTGACCGCGACCTTTTCACCTTCTCGAATCAAAGCGATATCGGTCTCCGGTGCGTTCCATTTCACAGCCAGTTGGCGATCATCAACCGTGACATTGCCGCCGATGATGTTGATCCGACGCAAATATCCAAGCGGGCGCTTCATATCGGGTGGAGAAAGCAACTCCGCGATAATTTTTCCGGCTAGATCTGCCTCAGCGCCAATGCGCTTGCCAGCTTGCACTAGCCCCAGTTCTAATTTACCGACTTCCGTTCGAACTACATTGAGAATGGGGCCAAATATCGACAAGCTCCTGGGTGCCAGTTCCCCTTTCATCAAGGCGGCGGCACTCAGTGTGACAGCGAGTTCTGGAATTTCGGCAATAACTTTGCCATCGCGCGCGACAGCTTTGGCGCCACGCAGGCGAATATCCAGGCTCTGATCCCATCCCGCCCAGGTGAGAATGGTATCTTCAAGCTTGATATCAACCTGAGAGTCGCTTGTTTTAAGTGCTGATTCAAAATAAGGCGTTAAGAAAGCTAGAGATATTGGGCCGGTCGTCAATCGCCATACAAGAACGCCGACGAAGACAGCAAAGCCCAGCCCCATAATTCCAACTAGTTGAACAACATTGCGGAACGTCCGCCTAATCAATTAATCATCTCCATGTGTGATCTTTCAGCTGCTTTCTTTTAACATTTATTGGCAACAACTTGACCACTTCTCCCTCTTATCGCAGTCTGCTCTATCTGGAAGCAATTTGAAATGCACCAAATGACTTTTTTATCCGATGCGATCAATCTGCCGCAAAATTTGCCTCAGCCGGCCTCGCACGACAAAGCAGAGACAGGCATCGACAGGCTCATCGAAGTTTCCGAAGAAACTGGCGATGCCAGCCTTATTTCAGACATTAAGAATCATACAACAAACATCGTTGATCGCAAATTTTTAGAGGCTTTATTCGGCAATAGCACCTTCCTAAGCCAATGCGCTGTTACCGACCCTCATTTCTTTTCTCAACTGATTATGGAGGGTCCAGAGGCAAGTTTCAAAAAAATTGAGCAAGAACTTGTAAAAAAGCCGAATAATTCCTCGGAAAACCTTAGCGAACCCGCAGTTATGAAGTTTCTGAGGATTATGCGAAAACGCGCTGCCCTGACCATAGCAAGTGCAGATATCGCGAATCTATGGTCTGGCGCCGAAGTAACACAGGCACTTAGCCGATTTAGCGATTTGAGCGTTGGCTATGCCGTTGATTTTTTGTTGAACAATATGGCAGAGAAGGCGTTCCTTACTTTGCCCGATGAGAGCCGACCCGGCGATGGCTCAGGTCTCATTGTACTCGGCATGGGCAAGCTCGGCGGCCATGAGCTGAATTATTCGAGCGACATTGACCTCATCTTGTTTTTTGATCCTGAAGTTATTCAGACCGATGTGCCGGAGAATTTGCAAAAAGGCTTTATCCGGCTTGCCCGCGGTCTCGTTAAAATATTGTCCGAACGTACGGCCGATGGCTATGTTTTCAGAACCGATCTTCGATTGCGGCCCGATCCCGGTTCGACGCCTCCTGCTATATCAGTGCTGGCGGCTGAAACTTATTACGAAAGTATTGGCCAAAACTGGGAACGCGCTGCCATGATCAAAGCCCGGCCCATCGCGGGCGATTTCAAAGCGGCTGAGACTTTCCTTGAACGGCTCCACCCGTTTATCTGGCGCAAATATCTCGATTTCGCCACCATCCAGGATGTTCACTCGATCAAGCGTCAGATCAATGCCCATCGCGGCAGCTCGGTCGTCGCCGTCGAAGGCCATAATGTCAAACTTGGTCGGGGCGGCATTCGCGAGATCGAGTTCTTTGCTCAAACCCAACAATTGATCTGGGGCGGACGTCTGCCGGAACTCAGAACGGCTCCAACTTGCGAATCGCTTAATGCGCTCGCCAAAGCAGGTCAAATATCTCAGGCAACGGCAGATGAGCTAATCACATCCTATTGGTTCCTCCGCCGGGTTGAACATCATCTGCAAATGATTGACGATCAGCAAACTCACGACCTGCCGACCGACGCCGAAGGTATTGAGCACATCGCGCTTTTCTTAGGCTTCGATAACAGCGAGACCTTCCGAGCAGAACTGCTTAGCCATTTGAACTGCGTCGAGGCGCATTACGCTGAATTATTTGAAGAAGCGCCGAGCCTTGACGGCACCGACGATATTAAAGGCAATCTGATCTTCACCGGTGCGGATGATGATCCAGACACCCTTAAAACCATCGAAGCACTTGGATTTTTAACACCATCGAGCATCGCGGAGACGGTGCGCTCCTGGCATCATGGCCGCCATCGGGCAACCAGCAGCACACGGGCCCGCCAAACCTTGACCGAGTTGATCCCTGTCATCTTGAAGGCCTTTGGCGAGTCCACCGAACCCGACGTCGCCTTTCACAAATTCGATGATTTCTTATCTGGCCTGCCTGCCGGCATTCAGCTTTTTTCAATGTTTCATGCCCATCCTGAGTTGCTCAATCTGGTTGCCGAGATCATGGGATCTGCCCCAAGACTGGCCGAACATCTCGGGCGCAACCCGGGTGTGCTGGACAGCGTTCTGCAACAGGATTTCTTCGATCATCTACCGGGTAGCGACCAGTTAGATGAAGAGCTTAGCCAACGCCTGGCTGGCTCAGTAAACATTGAAGACACTCTCGACATCGTCAGGCGATGGGCCAATGATCGGCGACTGCAAATTGGTATTCAGGCGCTTCGGCACCGTTCGAACTGGCAGGATATCGGTATGGCGTTGACGACAATTGCGGATATCTCGATCCAGCACTTGCTCAAACATGTCGGGCGGGAATTTGCTGTTCAACATGGTCAGGTAAAAGGCGGCGAAGGGGCAGTACTGGCGCTCGGCAAAGCGGGCGGACAGGAAATGACACCGTCCTCAGATCTCGATCTCATTTTTGTCTATCGCCACGATGAAGATGCCGAGCTATCGGATGGCGAGCGTCCTCTCGCCCCCAGCCAGTATTTTGCCCGGCTCAGCCAACGCCTCATCAATGCCATTACCGCGCCGACGACTGAGGGCACGCTTTATGAAGTTGATATGCGGCTACGTCCTTCTGGCAATGCGGGGCCGATCGCGTCGCACTTTTCCGCCTTTGTTCAGTATCATCAGGAGAAGTCCTGGACCTGGGAACATATGGCGTTATCCCGGGCCCGCTGCGTCACCGGCGCGCCTGCGCTAATCAAAGATATTGAGGAGGTCATATGTGAGACACTAACCAAAGTGCGCGACCCCGAAACCCTCCTGAAAGACGTTCAGGAAATGCGGCAGCGCATCGACAAAGAGCACCATTCCAATTTCATCTGGGAGGTGAAATATATGCGGGGCGGTCTGGTCGATATCGAGTTTACAACTCAATATTTACAGCTCAAACATGCCCAAGAACATCCGGACCTTTTAGCGGCGAACACATCTGAGGCCCTAAATAACCTTGCCGAAAAAAGTCTGTTGGATGAACAGGACGCGGCCGCTTTGCTGGACGCGCTAAATTTGTGGCAAACCGTGCAGGGTATGTTGCGGCTTACGATTGAGGGTTATTTTAGGCCAGATCGCGAAGATGAAATTCCAGCCGCTTTGACTCAAGCACTGGCGACGGCGGGCGAGTGTGAAGATATCGATGCGCTTAAAGACCTCATGCAGGCAAAGGCAGAAGGTGCTTTCAAAATTTTCAACAAGATTGTCGGCGCACCCTCAGCTTAGCCACTCTTCCGCTTCCTGCTTCAACTGAGCTTCGGCGTCACTGCCCGCTTGAACAATATTGTCCATCGGGGCGCGGCCAACCAAACCAAGCCGGAAGCAAAGAATCTGACAGGCCGGTGGATAAGCCGACAAATCCATATTCTCAAAAAATCCGTCCTGCACATCCGCTGGGTTCACCGGGTCGAGCCGGTCTTTCTCGTAGACCATGGTGCGGCGTTGGATGCGCCAAACACCGTCCTCGCGCTTCTCGAACAAATCAAGAAAGCGGCCCCAAGTAATGGCGTCAAAATCAAATGGATCGCCAATAACCCGCCTCAGCAACTCAACATGACATTCACTGGTTGCCCGATTGCCGTTGACGCGAATGCGGCCTCGACCAATTTGATGCTTGCCGTGCTCACCCGGTTTAAAATCAGCCAACATGCCTTTGGAGAGATGAACAAACTCGCTCGCCAAGCCGGAAAACCAGGAGATATTAATCGTCGCATCGGGCTGAAAGCAGTTTGAGAGAATATCCCAATCGCCGCAATCTCGGGCAAATGCCCATTCAGTCAACACGTTGTCAATTTCATGCTCATCAGCAACCTGGATGAGCCGTGCTTCATCGTTCATTGTAACTTCCCCCTAAATTCATCTAGACGTTCAGCCAATCTTCCCATATGAGAGCACGAGTTTAAGATAGATCTACAGGATGTCCAGGTGACAAACACAGAAATGCTCTCATTAAGCCAAGCAGCCTGCCAAGTACTGGGTGAACCCTCGCCTACAGATAAGGTTCGCCTTACCAATGAAGTTGCGGAAAATTGGCACACAGGCCTTATCAAAGAGATCGGCACGACGCTGCCAGCCAACCGCCCGGCCCGGCCCGGTAAGCCTGAGCTTCTCGACCCCCACGATGTGCCGACGCGTAAAGCCAAAGGCACCAAGGGGCGCCTCGCCCTCATGCATGCCATAGCCCATATCGAATTAAATGCGATTGATCTCGCTTGGGATATTATTGCTCGCTTCACGGCACTCGATCTACCGCGCGAATTCTATGACGACTGGATCGGCGTTGCTGTCGATGAAGCGCGCCACTTTGGCCTGCTTGCCGATTATTTGTCAGAACATGACGCCGCCTATGGTGATCTGCCTGCGCATGACGGCTTGTGGGAAGCGGCCGAAGATACAGCCCACGACCTTCTTGCCCGGCTCGCAATTGTCCCATTGGTGCTCGAAGCACGCGGGCTGGATGCCACACCACCGACGATCAAAAAACTACGCCAAGCCGGAGACGAGCAGGCTGCCGACATATTGCAAACCATCGCAGCGGAAGAAATCGCTCATGTCGCAGCCGGTGTGCGCTGGTTTGAATATCTCTGCACCGAGCAAAACATCGAGCCGACTAAAACCTATCAAGCCCTGGTCAAAAAGCATTTCAAAGGCCAACTCAAGCCGCCTTTTGCGACAGAAGCCCGCGAACTTGCCGGCTTTAGCGCTGCCTATTACGAACCGATTGCGGCAAGCTAGAAAATATTTTCCATTCTATGGAATCCCCGTGGTTTCAATATGAACTGCCATGTCGGCTTTGTCCCCGAAAGCGGGCACGAACGGGATAGGGCAAAAGAGTCCGCTTTTGACTGCTATCTCAACCGGTCAACGCAACACATTCGTTAAATTTCTCTGCCGGCGTTGCAAATTCCAATGTCTTACGGGGCCGCTCATTGAGTTGCCGGGCCACCTTGTTTAAGTGCGCCTGTGAGTGCA
>Ga0233428_1001577_pt1 | contig 23833 bp, 18 predicted proteins | sample SI_118_April2016_4_FD_179890 | JGI IMG/M metagenome (GOLD analysis project Ga0233428, IMG submission 179890) | Seawater microbial communities from Saanich Inlet, British Columbia, Canada - SI_118_April2016_120_MG | ecosystem: Environmental > Aquatic > Marine > Inlet | place: Canada: British... | reverse complement strand
CCTCCAACCGGTTCAGCCGTGGCGTTGATTTTTGCATGTTTGGTGATCAGTTCAGAGGCGCCGACAGCAATTGTATAGAAGACACTGCCAACACTGGACGTACCGATCCGAACAGCGTCTTGAGCCTGAGCGGTAGTTGAAGTCATAAACGAGCTAAGACCAATTACGGCAGCTGCTGTAGCGGTCAAAGTGAGTTTCATTATATTCATTTTAATTCTCCCTGTTTAGTGTAGATATTTTTCAGTGTGATAAGATTAGTCAATTTTTGCTTAGAATTCTAATTATTTTTCAAAAAGATGTGGCCATTTTTTTTCGACCTTGTCTTTCCATTCCGGGCTCGATTCGGCAACAGTGGGGAAATCGTCTTTCCAGCCCCACGGACGGCAAGCATCAATGATACCTCGGTTATTGTGGTAGGGTGGCCCTTGCAACATTGTGTCCAACGGCGTCGACCAGGACTTGTGAATGAACTCAGTATCGTCCGGCGGATCACACCGCGTTGACATCGCCCAAACGACATCGAAAATATTTGACGGGTCAATGTCCTCATCGACGACGACAACCCAACGCCCGGCGTAGTTACCCGAATGGCAATTAGCAGCAAGCATGGCGGCCTGTTTGGCATGGCCCGGATACATTTGCTTGATCGAGATCACATTGAAGAGCCGCCCTGCTCCGGCTTCGTGACACCAGATGCCTTCGACGCCTGGCAAGCCAGCTTTTTCGATCTCATCCCAGATCATTGCCGACTTCACGGCACTTCGGGCAAAGGTGAAGTTCGACGGGGGACGAGATGGTACGGCCATGGTGAGGATCGGGTCATTGCGGTAATAGACCCGGCGAATTTTAACAATCGGTTGAGCACTGGCATCACTCGCGTAATAGCCCATAAATTCACCAAACGGCCCTTCGATTTGGGCATTTTCAGCATCGCCGTAAATCTCGCCCTCAAGCACAATTTCGGCATGAGCCGGCATCGGTAGGCTGTGGATTTCACTGGCGATAGTCTCGAATGGAAAGCCCCGATGACCACCGGCATAATCAAACTCAGAGACATTCATATCGACTTCTGAGTGGCCGGCTAGAAACAGCAAGGGGTCTTGACCGCAGGAGATCAGCACCGGACACGGCTCTCCTTTCTCAAAATATTTCTCGCGGATCATGCGACCATGCTTGCCGGGCGACATCCAGATGCCGGTGGTGTTTTTATCTTGCACCATGACCCGGTAGGTCGCCGCATTAACCCAGCCACTATCCGGGTCCTTCATGATCACAACATCATCAGTGCCGATATAGCGCCCGCCATCATGCTCATGGATAAAGGGGATCGGGAACTTATAGAGATCAACCTCCTCATCGCGATCGATGTTCTCCAGGATCGGGCCCGTTTTGACTTCTTCGGGCGGAATTAGCTCAAAATCTTCTTTCATGCGGTCCCGGTAGGACTGCACGAGATCCAATTCTTTCTCTGGCTCTGGAAAACCGAGCACAACAGCCAGACGTTTAAATGAGTTCGCCGCCCCAGAAAGAATGCGGAAATTTTCCGGATAGTCTTTGATATTTTTAAATAACAATGCTGGTGCGCGGCCGGGATTGCGGGCACAGACTTGTTCAGCGAGGGCAGCCAGTTCTAAATTCCAGTCGGCCCCCTCAACAACTTCTAGCTCGCCGATTTCTTCAAACATCTCCAGCAGATCACGCAAATCAACGTGGCGGGTGATGTTTGCACCCTCTTTGTTTTTCCGTACCTTATCGGCTTTCTGGTCCACGGTAAATCTCTCCCTGACTCTCATACATTGCTTAGATTTCTAACTTTATTAAAATCCCTTTTGCTATGCTCTGCAATCGCTCATTTCGGAGATTTTGCCGTAAATCGAAACAATCAGTCGAGATTGAATATTTTCTCAGCATTGCGATAGAGAACCTTTGCTTGATCCTCTTTGCTCAATCCATCAATCGCCTTGATGGCTGGTGCCAAATCGTCCATCACGCGACCGGTCTCAGGATCAATAACCGAGCCTAAACCCGGCCATTCCGTGCCGAACAAGACATTATCCGCTCCCATGACTTTGATGAGAAACTCAACCGCCGCGGCGTCATGCAGCACAGTATCATAATAAATGCGTTGAAATTTTGGCTTCAACTCGCGCTTTTGATGTTTCCGAGCGCCTGCGATATAGCGGCCAATCTGATACGGTATCGACCCGCCACCATGAGAAGCGACGATTTTCAGCTTCGGAAAATCATCCAGCACATCAGAGCCGACAAAGGCCAAAACGGCCGTCGACACCTCATCAACATAATAATGATTATAGGCTTCCCGGTCCGACTTGGGGCCCATGCCGTGGATATGACAAGGCACATCCAGCTCTGAAAGCTTTTCATAGAGCGGGTACCAATAGCGATCCCAGAGCGGCGGCGATGAAGTTCCGGAATTCTCGAACGGGTCCGGATTGAACATACAACCTTTGAAATTAAGCTCGGTGACGCAGCGCTCAAGTTCTTGAACAGCTTGGTCAACCGGCTCGCCCGCCATTTGCGGCAATCCGGCGATGCCGATAAACTTGCTCGGCCATAAATGCGTATGGCGATAAATGAGATCGTTACAGGCACGCGCAAAATACTGAACAACTTCTCTAGGCTTGTGACTGTGCTTCATTTGATTGGGCCGGGGCGATAAGAATTGCACGTCAATACCGGCTCGTTTCAGCCCTTCTAGATGACTGTACGGGCCTGGATTGCCCCCTTCCCCTTGAGCGTTCATTGCCGCGCGAATGTCGTCATCATTGATACCAGGATCACCAGCACCTTCTCTACCCCCTGTCTCAATCAGCCAATTTTGGTAGATCTTTAATTCAGGCGGCGGGCTTATATGAGAGTGGCAATCAATAATCATAACAAAGGCCTAATCTTCTTTTGCGAGTGGACGCTCTTCGGGCTTCAAGCCTGCCATGAGTTCCTCGGCTTCCTTTTTCCAATCAGCTTCACATTCCCGGATCATTGTCACCGAACGCACATTATAACTTTCATGATTTGCGACTTCGCTGGGCTCAATGCCGTTCTCAAGATCTTTAACTAATTTCAAAATACGCTTACGCCATGCAATGACACCGGCATCAGAGGTGCCGAGATATTCTTTCGAGCGGTCAACAATCGGCCCCATGCTTTCCTGCACGGCAGCATCCTGATTAGGTATGCCTTGAATGCCGGTATAGGTCACCGTCCGCTGGTTCTCCCGGTCCAGGCCAAAATCATTGGCCTTGTTGTAGACCGGGAAATAATCGTCATCGACGGGGCCCCACATGCCGTCCTTACCGCCTTGGTAGTTGTGGAGCTCGTCACTTAAGGGCTCGCTGGGACTGGCGCTAAACGACCAGGTCCACGTGTTTTCATCATCGATCGGCACCCAGGCGTGGCCGGCAAATGGTGCGGTCCGGGAATCAGTGTCACCTTCGAGCAATCCGGGTGGAATCATGTTGTAAAACGGCATAAGACATTGGGTGAATCGCCAATAAAAATTATCCTCACCGGAGTTCCGCCGCGCACCGATTAAAATGCCGTAATCCATCTCTTCGGTGTGAAAAACGGGATGGCGATCATCGGTCATAACGTTCAGCAATTTTCGGCCGAAATTGACTTTGGCCTCACCGGATATTTGACTGTGGAGAAAAGAAACATGGCTCGAATCAATTCCGCCCTCGACCGCTTGCGCCCAATTGCATTGTTGCAGACGTTTAATAGCCGTGCGCTGTTTGGTCGGCAAATACGACCATTCAAAATCGGGTGGTGCCGGCATGACCTCCAACGGCCCCATATAAATCCAAATCACCCCACCGCGGATAACCGTTGGATAAGATTTCAGCTTAACTTTCTGTTTGAAATCCGTTTCCGGTGGTTCAGACGGCATATCAACGCACTGCCCTGAGACATCAAACTTCCAGCCGTGATACACACAGCGTAGTCCGCAGTCCTCGTTGCGACCGTAATAAAGGTGAACGCGGCGATGCGGGCAATAGGCATCAAGAATGCCAATCTCCCCATTACTGTCTTTGAAAGCGACCAAATCTTCGCCTAAAAGACGCAGGCGTACAGGATCACAATCGGGCCCGGGCAACTCTTCCGCAAGCAATCCCGGCACCCAAAACCGCCGCAACAAATCGCCCATCGGTGTTCCAGGGCCAACATGGGTTAGAAGTTCATTATCTTCGGGCGACAGCATTTAATTTTCCCGTTCTTAAATTTCAACACAATCAAGGTTCGTATTTGTCTGACAGCATCCTTAGGTCAGCTAAAATATATTTAATAAGTTCGTTGAGCGCAAAAAGGGAAGCAGATCACCTATCAAGGATTGTGGCCATGGAATATGCAGAACCAGATGGAATAGAATATAACTAAAGGTCCAGGTACCAAGAGATACGGCGATCACCATTGGCCATTTTTCTTTGCCTTCCATTCGTAAAAAGCCAATGAGAAAGAGCAGCAATGCGGGCAACAATCCGACGACGAAGGCTGCTGCGAGCGGGAATAGGCACCAGGCGAAATAGATCGCAAAGCGGCGGAACACCGTGCCTGAAGTTAAATCACCGTAGTCAGCTTGAATATCAAAATAAACTCCTGCACTGGTTTTTTCCTTTGTGCCGAAACTGACCGACCGGCTCAACGTGACGATCAGGGCAAAAGCTAAGCCTGCCCAGCCGATAACTTGCGGCACGAGTTTAGCTTCGAACTCCCATTCGGATGAAATGATGAGGGATGCGCCGAACAGCACCGTAAGGGCGGCCGCAAATATTGTATCGGGCCAGGCCTGGCCGATGATAAGTCGTAATTTTGGCCCAGGAGCAATCTCGGTGCTCTCCTTTTTAGCGGCGTGAAAAGAGCGCCATTTCTGGTAGAGAGGTCTGAGGAGACCGAAGGCCGTAATAACCAGAACGGCAATTACAATTGGACGGGACAACCAATCGATACCGTAGCGCGTGACGGAAATAAACATGTAACGTTCCACCAATGCGCCCAGCACGAAGCCCAGTAATAACGGAGGTCGAGGCCACCCCAGCCGTTTCATAATCCAACCAAGAAAGCCCACCAGCAGTAAGGCAACAATATCACCCCATTGCCGAGAAGATGAAAAGGCTCCGACGAAGGTGATGGATAATACGACTGGTGCTAGGATACCAATTCGAATCAGCGCGATTTTGGCCAACTGATTGGCAAAGATAAAACAGATACCTGCGCCCAAGATATTAGCAATGGCAATACTCCAGACCAAAGTATAGGTGACATCTAAATGGGTGGTGAGCATGTCGGGACCAGGAACCAGACCATGTATTAGAAACGCCCCCAGCAACAGTGCCATCGAGGCTGATCCCGGTACGCCAAAGGCGACGGTCGGCACAAGCGCGCCACCTTCTTTGGCATTATTGGAGCTTTCCGAGGCAATAACGCCGCGAACATCGCCCTTGCCGAAAGTTTCATTGGCGCCTTTTTCAGACCTAGCGGCATGACCATAGGCGATCCAGTCGATAACCGCTGCACCCAGTCCTGGAATTGCCCCTAGGAAGGAACCGATTGCTGAACAACGTAACAACAGAAACGGTTTTGAGATAACATCTTTAACACCCTTGAGTTGGGTCCATTTGGAGCCCATGGAAATATTGCTGTTGGCGATTCTCGCCTTGGTAATGACGAGATCGGCGATCTCGGGAATCGCGAACAAGCCCAATGCCAGGGGCACAACGGGAAGGCCGTCCGAAAGATAAATTGTGTCCAACGTCCAGCGCGCCGTGGCTGTGTTTGGGTCTTCGCCAATTGTTGCGATCATGAGGCCAGCCGTAGCGGCAACGAACCCTTTGACCGGAGCCCCGCCACCCAGCACAACCACCAGGGAAAGCCCAAAAAAACAAAAAGCCAGGAGTTCCGGTGACGCGATCTTCAGCATAATTGGCTGCAGGACCGGGATGCTGATCCCAAGCAGAAAGGCGCCGAATAGACCGCCGAGCACAGACGCTGTGAAGGCTGCCCCAAAAGCGCGTCCGGCCTCACCATTCCTCGCCATCGGAAAGCCATCCAGGATCGTTGCGGCAGAACCTACTGTCCCGGGAACGCCAAAAAGCACCGCGGGGATCGTGTCTGAGGTTGCCACAACCGCGCTTAAGCCAATGAGAAAGGCCATCGCCGTATAGGGGTCCATATCATAGGTAAAAGGGAGGAGTAATGATAATCCGACCAGACCACCGAGCCCTGGGATAACCCCCACGACCAGACCTATAAGCACGCCCAGTCCAAGAAACATCAGCCGGTTGGGATCGGTCATAATGATGGCGGCTTTTACCGCCATATCGAGCATTTCGCTTTCCAAACCGATGTCTCCTCAGAAATTTATATTTCTCTCCATTAAAGCAATGGAGAGAAATGAGATTTTTGCACTTCAAAAAAAAGGGGTCAGCAAAAATTGCCCACCCCAATTTTAAATCGGAAAGTTTGCAAGAACTATTTCTTTTTTGGACGTGCTAGAGCCTTTTTAGCCATCGCTATAGCATCGGCCGGTGTAGCGAGGAAACCAGCGATCAATTTATCGACTTCGGCGCCACTGTGATAATTAATTGTAATCCGTGTTTTCTTGGCATCAGCCAGGAAGACAGGATCATTCATGGTATCGACAAAAGCTTTGCGCAGCGCCTTCGCCCGGTCTGCTGGAATTCCAGGTGACGCTGCAAGAGGGCGGCCCAAAATATCGCGGCCGAAAATTGCCTTCATTGCTTTGCGGGCACCGTCATTCTTTGCATAATCAAAGATGTGGGCAGCATCTCCAAAGTAAGGGTCTTTCTTGACTCCCATTTGAACAATGATTTTTAAATCACCCTTTTTAATATCTTTGTACCAGCGCGACATGATGGTTGATTTGGATAGACCACAACTTCCGCCGACTTCGCCTTGGCGCATGGCCAGATTGACACCTTTGGTGCCTTTGTAACCATAAATAATTTTGATTTTTGTTCCGGCAAGAGAGTTAAACGTTCTGGGGTGTTGAGAGGTAATCGCCGCCGGGCCAGTTGAGCCAAAGGTGATACCCTTCTTAATCATTTCATCAAAAGTTTTAATGCCAGAGGATTTCCAAACGCCGCAGGTAAAGGTTTCCTTGTTCATGTTGCCAATCCAGGTAAACTTTTCAGGCTGGAATTTGGCTTTGGATTTTTTGCCGCTAAATAGCGGGTCCATGGCGGCTGAAGATGCGAATACCCCTAAATTTGTGCCGTTCTTGGGCGTTGCATTGAAAATAAAATTAGCTGCTTTGACCGCTCCTGCACCAGGCATGTTTTTCGGTACGATGGTCGGCTTGCCGGGAATATGGTTTCCCAAATGACGGGCCAAGACACGGCTATAAGTATCGTACCCTCCGCCAGCGCCATAGCCGATGATGAGTGAAATGCTTTTGCCGCTATAGAAATCTGCAACCGCATCTGCTTTTACATTGGTGGCATAACCTGCTGCCATGAGAGCTGCGACTACCGCTGTGGATTTAAAGATCGTTTGAATATTCATGGTTAAAATCTCCCTGTGAGGTAGATAAGTTGGGGCTGTATTCGGCGTTTATTATGCGAAAAGATTAGCGTAGGCAGATTGAATAAACAATAGGGTCGAGACCAGTAAAGTAGGGTTTTTTGGAAAAAAAGCTAAGAATTCTAATTATTTTTCGAAATTACCCTAATATCTCAATGGCCGATCTTTTAAGATGCCAACATTCTGTATATAAGGTCATTCTTGTAAATTGGAAAATAAACTCAGTCAGGTGAGGATTGCGTCAATGGATCAAACAGTTGATTCCATCAAAGACCAACAAAGTGTGGCCGAGGCTTTTTTAGCCACCCTAATGGATCACGGCATCGAATATGTCTTTGCCAATGCGGGAACAGATTTTGCGCCGATCATTGAAAGCTTGGTTGCCGCAAATCAAAGCGGAAAAAAAGTTCCCAATTTTGTAACTGTCCCACATGAAAACGTCGCTATTGCCATGGCCCAGGGATATTTCAGAGTTGCAGGAAAACCAGCAGCGGTGATGGTTCATGTTAGCGTTGGTACGGCAAATACGATCTGTGGCGTCATGAATGCCAACCGCGACAATGTGCCCGTTTTGATGATGGCCGGACGCACGCCGCTCACCGAGAGCGGTAATATCGGATCCCGCAATAACAGCATTCACTGGGGGCAGGAAAATTTCGATCAAGGCGGCATGTTGCGTGAGTTCGTCAAATGGGACTATGAACTTCGCACTGGCCAGCCCGTTGAGGAGATTGTGGGCCGGGCTTTGGATATTGCGATGTCGGAGCCTTGCGGTCCGGTTTATCTGACCTTGCCTCGTGAAGTGCTAGGGGGAGCTGCCCCAAATGAAAGAATTCTTCCCCGCCCTCGCGCGCTCGGTAATGCACCGGTCGTTCCGGGTCCAGAGGTTATTGATCAAGCGGCCAGAATGATCGCCGAGGCAAAAAATCCTTTGATTGTTACCGGCAAGGTAGGCGCGCGCCCAGGTGCCGTGGAAGCGCTGAGCTCTTTAGCGGAAAAATTTGCCATTCCGGTTGTTCAAGTCGCGGCCCCAAGTATGCTGTCAGATCATCCGATGAATTTAGGTTTTAAAATCGATCCGTTTTTAGGGGAAGCCGATTTGGTGATGGTCGTAGAAAGTGCGGTCCCGTGGTTGCCGCGCAACACCCGGCCAAACGATCAGGCTAAATTTATTCATGTTTCTTCAGACCCACAGTTTGCTAATTATCCATCGAGAAGTTTTGCTATGGATATTGCGGTGGCCGGAGATCCCATCAGAAGCCTCAACATGATAGAGGCGGCGCTTGGGGATAACCTTGATGCCAGCGCTCCGGAAGTAACGGCGCGCCGACAAAAAGTAACTGACATCCATGATGCCCAGCAAGTCAAAAGAAATGAAAACCTCGAAAAGGCCTCAGGTCAGATGCCGATCTCACCGCCTTTGGTCGCCGCTTGTCTGAACAAGCTGAAATCGGATGACACCATCATTCTTAGCGAACTCGGTATTAATGTCGCTCATGTCGATCATAAAACGCCGCTGAGCTATATCAGTGGCGGTCAAGCGGGTGGCTTAGGCTATGGCCTGGGCATGTCGCTCGGTGCAAAACTGGCGGCCCCTGATCGTGAAGTGGTTTTGGTTGTTGGCGATGGCTCTTATATGTTTGGTAACCCGACGCCAGCTCACTTTGTCGGCATTGCTGAAAATTTGCCGACCTTGACGATCGTCATGAACAATTCGCAATGGTTTGCGGTTCGCCGCGCGACCAATACGATGTACCCGGATGGAAAGGCTGCGAAAGCTAATGAAATGCCGCTTACGGACCTAAATCCTAGCCCGAACTTCGCCAAAACAATGGAAGCCTGTGGTGGTTATGGCGAGGAGATCATTGATCCAGATAAGCTTGAGGAAGCCATCCAACGTGGTTTGGAAAAAGTGCGCGCAGGAATACCTGTTCTCTTAAATGTGCGTACCAAAGCCGGTGGCAGGGACGACGCTTAAAGCTGGCTAACTCACTTTTTTATCGCTGCAATTTCTGTTTGGCTTCCAGGGTTTTTTCGATAATCCGACGCAGTTCTCGGCGTAATATTTTACCGGCTGGACTTAGAGGAAAGCTTTCAACAATTTCAAGCCGTTCGGGTAATTTGAATTTGGCGATACCGCGATCCAGCAAAAAACGGGTCAATTCTTCAAGCGTCAGTTTTTGATCCGCTTTCAGTTTGACAAAAGCGCAGGCCTTTTCGCCATATTGAGGGGCGGGCATTGCGACGATGCTGACATTTTCAACTCTGTCATAGGCCAGGATGTGATTCTCAACCTCATCAATACAGACCTTTTCGCCGCACCGCGGGCACCAGAACCCGATTGGGGATGATCATGCGATTGATATCCAGGGGTTCTAATATTTTCATTTCGAATAGTCCTCCGACATTTAAGTCTTTTTCTCACCGGGTTGTAGTCCCGGCTCAAATCCACCAATCTCGTGGTAGACCGAGACACTTTCTTCTTCAAAGGCCCGGACTTGAGGCGCTTTATCCGGTAGTCCCAACTTCTGCCAGCGAGCGGCTACATCATCATAGATTTCCTTGCGCAAGGTTGTGCGTTTTGAAAAAACCGGTAAATGGCGATGATCCTTGCAGGCATTGATTAGCACCTTGGAGCCGTAAGGTCTGTTTTCTGGTGGGTTTTGGGTTGGATCCAGCCAGGTGCTCCAGGTGTTGCGAAGGATATCGATATCGTCGATCGGATTGCTGCGGCTAGCCATTGCCCAGATAACTTCATCCATATTTGTCGGGTCGACATCTTCGTCTACGGCGATAATCCATTTGGTATAATAGGCGCCGCCCGGAACTTGGGCGGCCAGTGACAAAACTTGTGCGGCATGACCAGCATGGCGCTGCTCTAAGCTGACCACGGTCATACCAAATCCGCCAGCCGCTGCCGGATGAGCGTAAACACCAGCAATTCCTGGAATGCCGAGCTTATCAAGGTCGTCCCAAATTTTGGCCGAGCGGATGATCGAGAAAAAGCCGCTTTGCTCACATGAGGGATAATCCGCCATTAACGCATTGGTCAAAATGGGTTTGGTTCGGTAATGCAGGGCAGTGACTTCGATCAAAGGGCAGCCTGCTTCCGGCCTGCCATAATAGCCTGGGAACTCGCCAAATGGTCCTTCGGATCTTACCGCATTGGGTTTGATGATACCTTCGATGACAATTTCCGCATTAGCTGGCAACAGAAGATTGGTCTTTTTGCCTTTCACCACCGGCACGGGCTGACTTTTAATGCCGCCGATATATTCATACTCAGAGATGTTTTTGGCAAAAGTTTGGGAGCCAACCAACAGGAAAAGGGGGTCGACACCCCAAGCGGCTGCGACTTCAACCGATTCTCCGCGCTCCCAACATCGTGTGATGTGAAGCCTCGCATCCTTGCCCGGCGAAAGATAAAGCCCGACCTCGTTCTTACTTTGCTGCATCATGCGGTAGGTGCCGAGATTGAGATAGCCATTATCTGGATCACGGGTAATGACAACATCACCGGTACCTGCATAGCGCCCCCCATCCATCGGCCAATGTTTCGGAATTGGCAGTAGATCGAGATCGATGTCATCGCCGGTTAATGTGTTTTCGAAAACCGGCGCATCACCGGCCTCTATCTCTTCCGGTGGAATACGAGTTTTAAGTTTGTTTTTGACTTTCTCAATTAACTCCATGGTCGGCGTATCTGCTGGCTCTTCCAACGTAATGGCGATGCGCTTTATGCTCGGCCCGAGAATGTTCCAGAGCATTTCCGCACCAATCGGGCTATCTTCAAAACCAGCCGTATTTTCAAACAGGGCGGCGGGTGACGGGTCCAGTTTTGCCAGCAGATAGCTGATCGCGCTCATTTCCTCATCGCGATTAACCGGGTCCGTGATACGCACCAATTCATCAATGTCTTCTATGCGGGAGAGCCACTCACGAAGATCCTGGATCGCTTCGTTAGATTTCGGCCTCTTCGTTGTGTCATCTGGCATAGTATCATCCTCGCTGTTTTTAAGTGCTTACTTGAGCAGATATCCCCATTTTTCTTTTGCTTTTGCCCAAACTTCCGGGGATGGCATGTTGACTTTTGGATACTGGTCGCGCCAATGATAGGGTCGGCAGGCATCAATCACGGCGCGGGAATTAGTAAAATTGCCAATCGCTTTTTGATCCGGTGGGATGGAGGGATCGAGCCCCGTGCTCCAGGCATTTTTAATAATATCGATTGACGTTGCGGGGTCGGACCGGAAGGCTAAGGCCCACATAAGATCACCGAGATCCGAGACATCGATATCATCGTCAACAACGACGGTATATTTTCCTGCATAGCCACCGACCCGGCATTGATCGGCGATATGACCGGCTTGAGTGGCATGACCGGGATAGCGTTGTTTGATCGAGACGCCATTGAACATTCGAGAGCCGCCAACCTCATGACACCAGACAGCGGTGACATCTGGGACTCCCGCCTGCGTGATCTGCTCTTTCAAAAGGGCCGAGCGCACAACCGCCCGGTAGCGGGCTTGTTCTTCCGGTGGACGCTGTGGCGGGCAGCCGATGAGTATGGGGTCATTGCGATGGTAGATCGCTTTTACATCAATGACCGGGCCATCATGAATGGGATTGCCATAAAAACCGGTCCACTCACCAAAGGGGCCTTCAGGTCTGGTTTTCCCCGGATAGCAGAACCCCTCAAGCACGATCTCGGCCTCAGCCGGCATGGGCAAGCCGGTATGCTTACCAAGCACAGCGTTCATCGCTTTGCCTCTAAGCGCGCCGGCGACATCATATTCGCAAATCCCATACGGTACCTCAGTCGAGGTCATTAAAAAGGTCAGCGGATCGAAACCGCAGACAACGAGAACCGGCATCGGCTCGTCTTCTGCAGTGTATTTTTGACGATGGATGCGGCCGTGTTTGCCGGGTGAGATGTAAAAGCCGACGGTGTTTTTATCGTTGATCATCACCCGGTAGGTGCCGACATTAATCCAATTTTCGACCGGATCCCGGGTGACATTAAAACTGCCGGTGCCGATATAACGTCCGCCATCTGCTTCGTGCCACTTTGGTGTTGGGAATTTGAAAACGTCGACGTCATCTCCTTCGATGACATTTTCCAGCACCGGACCGTCATCGACGACAACATGCGGGATAGGATTGGCGATTGCATCGCGGTAGCGGGGCTGGAACGCATTGCTAAGCTCGACCTTGGAGAAATTGGTTGGAAAACCAAGGGTCATATTTTGCCGCGTGCCGCCAAAGAAGTTGGTCAGTACGCGGAATCCCTTTTGATAACCGGGGATCTCATCGAACAGTGCGCAGGGGGCATTTTCATCATGCTGCAGTAATTCTGTTGCAAGGCCGATATCTTCTTCCCAACTCGCGCCTTTGATATGTCTTAATTCGCCGAGTTTTTCGGTCTCAGAAATCCAGTCGCGGATATTGTTAAAAGAGATGTGATGATCGGCATTAGTCATTTTATCCATAGCGCACCCAACCCGCCGTCATGCGCTCAAAGGCAAAGCATAACGGTTATTTTAATTGCTTAGATATCTAAGCAATTTAGGTTACAGATGTGCTTTTGGAGGGGACTTAACATTTGTTAAAAAGGAAGGAAAATAGTTGTCGAAGTAATATCGGGCTGAGGCGGAAACTCCAGTTATTCGATCGTAGCACGAAGCGCCTAACGAATTCACCCTGGTCGCTTGAGGAACGGGCCGACCAAAGGCGCCAGAGCAAGAACCATAAGATAACGCGCAAGCTGGTGTGCAATTACGAAAGTAACTTCGATTCCAAGCCCAGATGCAACCAGGGCCATTTCGGCAAATCCGCCAGGCGCAAAGGCGAGAATGAGGGCTTTCATTGATCCGCCATTAAACATTTGAGTGGTTGTCGCAAAGCCCACCGCCAGCAATATCATAAGCGCGCCGACAAAAAATCCATGCAGCAGGGTCGTTACGACCTCTTTAACCTGAATGCCTCGGAACGACGTCCCGATACTGGTGCCGATACATAACATGGCTAGGGAAAATAAGGGAGGTGGGACGGCGGTATCAATGAAACCTAAGAGCTTGACCGTGCCGACCGCAATCATTGGACCCAGCAAATAGGGCGCCGGTATTTTCAACTTAATGCTGATGCCATAACCTAAAATACAGAGAACAGCCAAAATAAAGAGTTCTTCAAAGGACGCGGTGCTTAGCGTGACTGTCGCCCACACTGTTTCGGGCGGCACGTAACCTCCGATAATTCTGAACGCCATGGGAATTATCAAAATAGTCGAAAGCAATCTAACCGATTGCACCAGTGCCATGCTTCGAATATCCCCGCCGTAGCTTTCACCAAGTGCCAACATTGTTATCAAGCCACCTGGCGTGGCACTGAAATAGGCGGTTACGGGATTAAAACCTGCTACCCAATGTAAATAAGCTGTTGCAAGCGAAATCCCAACGGCAACATAAATCGTCACCATGACGATACTGGGAATCCATAGACCGACTTGATCGCCTAACCCCGGCTGGATGTTGAGACCGAATGAGGCACCCAATACAAAAAACATCGGCAGGCGAAGTTCGTTTGGCATCCAGACTTTTATGCCGGACATAGCCGCGATCGTCGTTGCCACGACCGGTCCAATCAGCCAAGGCAGGGGCAGGGTTAAAAAAACGAACAACAACGCGCCTGCAAGACTGATCACAAGGCTGACTAAAAGTTCCGGCCAACGCTGACGAAGTTGTGCAAGAAAGCTTGATAACTGTTCTGGCAATTTTATGGAATACATCCTTGCTTAAACGCTTGAGGTTAGCTGCTTGATGCTGTCAGAGGAAAATCTATTTTGACCGTTATATAGCATTTTCATAGTGGACTGGGGGTGAAAAATTACAATCCTTTTGGCTAGGGAGACACTTGTGCGCCAATTTAAAGACCTTACTCTTTCGGCCATCATCCTTATTGGCTCAGAATATAAGAGCTAAGATGTGTATAATAAAAAAAATAGGTGATGTATTTAGGTGAAGAGCTTGTGGAGGTAGAATGGTTAAAATAGATTTAGTTGCTATTGGAGGGGGGTTTGCTGGATTGGTTGCGGCTAACCGGGCGGCGCAATTGGGTCTTAAAACCTTGGTGCTGGAGAAACAAACCACGGAGCGCTATCTCTGTAACTCGCGGTTTTCCAGCGGCGTGTTTTCAATTGCCTTTCATAGTATCGAAGCCTCACCTGAGGAACAAAAAATAGCAATTTTAAAAGAAACAGGCGGTTACGGCGATCGTGCGCTGATCGATTCTTTTACCCACAACACCAATCGTGCCTATCGCTGGCTTCGTGACGAAGGAATGAAATTTGTCACCAATAGTTATGCCTCCGTCAAAGGCAGTACCAATCTAATCCTGGCTCCGCCTCGACGCTTTCGTGAAGGGCTGGATTGGCAAGGGCGAGGTTCAGATGTTTTGCTGCGTAGATTAGAAAGCAATTTGGAAGAGCGCGGCGGCACTTTATTGCGAGGTGCCGAGGCTCAACAGCTTATTATAGATGAGGGCAGATGCGTCGGCCTCACCTATATGCTCGAAGGTGAAACTCATGAACTCCGCACCAATGCAGTCGTTATTGCCGATGGAGGATTTCACGCCAACCCAGAAATGGTAAAGCAACACATCGCGCCGAAACCCGCAGAATTGAATCTCAGAGCCGCCGACAGCGCGGTGGGGGACGGCTTTAAAATGGCCCTCAAAGCTGGGGCTGCCGTCACTGATCTCGGTGGATTTTATGGCCATCTACAACATCGTGACGCCTTAAGTAATGAGCAATTGTGGCCCTACCCAAGCCTCGATGCGGTCGCCGTGGCGGGCATAATGGTCGGACCCGATGGCAAACGTCTAGCCGATGAAGGCAAAGGTGGCATCTATTTGGCCAACGCCTTGGCAAAATCTACGGCCCCTCTTGATGGTTGGACTTTATTTGATGAAGCCATCTGGCAGGGTCCGGGGAAAATGCCGCCAGTAGCCGTCAATCCCTATCTCACCTCTGGCGGCGGTTCAATGGAAAAGGCTGACACCATTTCGGATCTCGCCAGTATAATTGGATTGCCGGAATCAACACTTAGCGAAACGGTGGCGGAGTTTAATCAGGCTGTGACAACCGCTACGCTTGATAAACTTGTCCCAGCGAGGACCGAGAAGGCGGGCACCGCCCAGGCCATATCGACCGCCCCCTTCTATGCCGTGCCATTATCGGCTGGGATTACAAATGTCATGGGTGGTATTTCTGTCGACACTAATGCACGCGCGCTAAGCTCGGAAGGAACTCCGATTGCAGGTCTCTATGCCTGTGGTGCCGCGGCAGGTGGGGTTGAGGGCGGTCCCGATGCAGGCTATATCGGCGGCTTAGCAAAAGCTTTCGTCGGCGGTTTACTCGCTGGTGAATATATTGCGGACTGGCACAATCCAGACCAACAAAGCTAATTTGAAAGCAGGTGCCCAGTGAACGACTATCCTATGCTGAGAGTAATCGAAAAACATGGTGGTTGGGTGGCGACTTTATTGTCCCTGCTTCCATTCCTTGCCGGAATATGGCTGGTTTTTACTGGCGCGCCTTTTTGGTGGCTGTTGTTAAGTGTCGTCATTGCTGTCGTTATATTCGTTTTTGTTAGGAGTTATGTGGAGCTGGTCCGAGTAATGATCGATATGTTGTTACCAAAATAAAGGCCTGGAAATTATAATTAGCGGAGCTAAAAAATCTGCTAGATTAGTTAAGAGGGAATGAGCCGTAGATATGTCCGGAATTGGTGTTACTCAGTTGGGGAATACGTTTTTTGCGGAAGTGACCAACGTTGATTTAAAGCTGCCACTTGATGACCAAACGTTTTTTGAAATCCATGGCGCGTTTATGAAACACGGTGTGTTACTTTTTGCCCGGCAGCATTTGAGCGATGAGGAGCAAGTCGCGTTTAGTTTTCGGTTCGGGCCGTTAGAAGATGATTTGATCGATCCGTCTCAGCATATCGCACGTATGTCCAATCTAAACGAAAACGGCAGCCTCAAAGACCCTGAGGCGCGTGACCAGCTATTTCTGCAAGCCAATCAACAATGGCATTCAGACAGTACGTTCCTGGCGGCCCCGGCAAAAATATCAATTTTGTCAGGTCATAAAATTCCGCCGGAAGGTGGCGAAACACAGTGGGCAGATTTGTCGGCGGCCTGGCAGGCTTTACCAGCTGAACGACAGGCTGAACTCGATGGTCTAATCGTGGAACATGATTTTCAGCGCTCGCGCCGAAAAACCGGCCACAATTTTACCGAACAAGAGCGTAAGCAGTGGCTGCCTCTACCTCACCCTTTGGTGCGCCGCCACGAAGAAACCGGTCAGAAAGCGCTCTATGTTGGATCGCAAGCCGAACATATCATCGGCATGCCGGAAGAAGAGGGCGCGGCACTTATCGCAGAGCTTATTGCGTTAACCACCCAAGACCAGTTTACCTACACGCATCCCTGGACGGAGGGCGATCTTGTCATCTGGGACAACCGCCGGGTAAACCATCGCGGCAGACCGTGGCAAGCGACCGAATATCCGCGCGAAATTCATCGCACAACGGTGAAAGGCACCGCGCCAACCGTTATCGATGGCAAGCCGATAGATGAGTATGAGCGTTGGCAATCGCTATCTCAGCCAAGCTAACTCACGCTCTTTAAGCATCCTCATTGATATATCGACCGGCCAATCTGCCAGAGGTAAAGGCCCAAGCTAAGCTGTGGCCATGCCCGGTCGACGCAAAGCCGCCGACACCGGTTGAGCCTGCCGCGTAAAGCCCGGCAATAACCTCCCCGTCGCCATTAAGTACCTGCAAGCGCTGATTGACATTAATGCCGACCTGCGCGGTAAATATCCAGGCTTTCAAGGGGCCAAGAGCATGAAACGGTGCGGCGATGATTTGCTGATCACTCCCTTCGCGCTGACGATTGATCTCTGAAATAGTTGTTGCCAGTTTTTCAGCGTTCACGCCGAGATTTTTAGCCAGCTCTTCAATCGACTGGCCAGAGTAAAACAAGTCAGCTCGCGAACGTCGGTAGTCATCCATAAAAGCATAAGCGATGCCGGGAGCGGTCGAGACGAAATAGGGCCATTTGGTAAATTTCTGAGCAAACGTATCATCAAAAATAACAAAAGCCTCCCCGCCCGGTTGATCGGCAAGCGCTAAATTGGGCGGTAAATCTGAGAATTCGCCTTGGTCAGGTCGCTCATATTCACCGACATCGTGCAGGCCAACCGCATGAAGTTCATCGGCAAAACGCTCACCCTCTTTATTGACCAGAATGGCCCCATTTTCATAGACGCGCAGATCGGGACCAAGCGCTGTGGTCAGAAACTTCATAATAAAGGGTCGCAGCACAGCACCCGGTAAATAGGCCAGGGCAAATTTCATTAACTTTGACATTAAAGGCGTAAGCGGCAATTTCTGTATCCAATTGGACCTAGCCGGCGGCGCGAACCTTATCTGGACCAACCCTTCCGCACCGAAGTCTCGCCGGGCTATAAGCTTTGCGCCTATCCCGGCCGCCATATCTTGACCGTCTCCGGTACAAGCGGGATTAAAAGGCTCAAATCGGTCAAGGTCCGGGCTTACATATTCCTTCATCAATCGCTTGTTGGCACTGACATCTCCTGAAGCTAAAACCACACCTTTATTGGCAAGAACACGAACGGTGTCCCCTGCCGCATCCTTAGCCAATACGCCGATGACTTTTTGATCTTCAACCACGAGCTCGGTGGCTGCCATGCCTAATAAAATTCCGACGTTGTTTTCCCGGCAGTGGCGCTCTAGCGAAGAGATATAGCCACGGGCGCTTGGTATAATCTGATGCAAACGCGGCTGGCGATGAGGCGGCTGATCAACGGGGCCGACAAACTGCACGCCAAGCTTTTGGAGGAACTTGACTGTATCACTGACATTTTCCGTCATGAGATTGCGTAGTTTTGGATCGTCGTAAATTTTCAAATTCTCAGCAATTTGTTCAAGATCGGCAGCGTGGTCCCGCGGACTATCTTTGACGTTCAACTTTTTTTGCAAATCGGTTTCGCTTGCCATGATAGAGCCCACCGCCAGTGCCGTCGTGCCGCCGAGGTCGGGTTGCTTTTCGAGCACAATTACCCGTCCGCTAAAATGAGATGCTTCAGCCGCTGCTGCCAGGCCGGCACCACCACCACCAACAACCACCACGTCCGCACTTAATTCCTGCATATTTACGCTCCCCCTAGACACTACCACCCAATTAACAATACTATGAATAGAATAAGCTATAAAAGAAGCATTCTATGGATATAGTACAGTAGGCAGGTTTGGCGGTATGGCAGTTAATTCCACGATGGGTAAAAGTCATTCAAGGCTAGAGTGGCTTGCCGAAAAAACCAGCAATCTCACAATGTTTCTGGCCTGCTTTTTCATCCTGTTGATGATGTTTCATGTCTCCTTGGATGTGCTCGGCAAATACATCCTCTCAATCCCTGCCCCGGCGACAATTGAGGCGGTTCAGTTCTATTACATGGTTGCGTTGGTTTTCCTTCCTTTTGCCTATGTCGCCCGATCCGAGGGGCATATTTTTGTTGAACTCTTTACCCGCAATGTACCGCCGCGGGGTCAATTCTTTATCGATGGCCTAATGGGTATTTTGACTTTAGCATGGCTTGTTATGGTTTCTTACTATGCCGGACATGAAGCAATTAGCAGCACCCTCGAAGGTGAATTTCAGGAAACCGCTGAAGCCATCCTATATGTTTGGCCGAGCCGTTGGTTTGTGCCCTTAGGCTGTGGGGTTATGATTTTTGCCGTCGTTTCCAAAATTATCCAAGATTTTCAAAAGTCCTTCGATCCAGAACAACACTAGAATAATCATTCAATGAAAGCACAACCCCTTCAGTCGCGGAGACCTTAATGTCGTCAGTTGCCATCGGATTTCTAAGCATTGCCGCCGTGCTCATATTGTTGGCCCTTCGCGCGCCAATTGGTGTGGCTCTGGGCTTAGTCTCCATCACTGGGATTTCTATGATTCGCGGGCCAGAAGTCGCGTTTGGAACGCTCAAATCAATCCCATTTGAATTCGCCGCCAATTGGTCGTTATCCGCTATACCAATGTTTATCCTGATGGGCTCGGTTGCTCATCATTCCGGTATCAGTACCGCCCTGTTTACAGCAGCGCGACTTTGGCTCGGTCGCTTGCCAGGAGGTTTGGCGGTAGCAACTAATTTTGCCTGCGCAGGATTTGCGGCGGCATCGGGATCAAGTGTCGCCACTTCTGCGGCAATGGGCCGGATCGCCATCCCAGAAATGATGCGCCAAGGTTATGACAAAGGATTGGCCGCCGGTGTCGTCACCAGCGCCGGAACCTTGGGTGCACTTATTCCGCCGAGTATTCTTTTCATCCTCTATGGTATTTTCGCTGAGCAATCGATTACGCGCCTGCTGATCGCTGGTATTTTACCAGGTCTGCTCACTGCATTGGTTTATACTGCGATGATCGTTGTACGATGTATTGCCAACCCAAAACTTGCGCCAAAATTTGACGCGCAAATTAAATTTAGTGAAAAAATGGCTTCTCTCGCTCCGATCTGGCCATTGCTGCTCCTAATTGTCGGCATCATTGGAGGGCTCTATAGCGGTTTGGTCACACCGACGGAGGCTGGGGCGTTTGGTGCCTTTCTGGCCTTTGTGATCGTTGCCAGCCAGGGAAAACTCTCTTGGCATGTCATTCGGGAAAGCGTTATTGAGGCAACGTCCGCAACAGCACGGCTGCTCTTTGTCGCGGTTGGCGCTATTTTACTGTCGCACCTTATGGCGCTGTCCGGCGTGCCCGCCTATCTCGGCACCCTGATCGGCGACTATGCGCTTGATCCAATATATCTCGTGATCGGTACGTCTTTAATATATGTCATCCTCGGCATGTTCCTGGACCCGCTCGGCATTCTTCTGCTGACCTTGCCGATTTTGCTGCCTATGTTCGAGGCGCTTCATCTTGATCTCATCTGGCTGGGCGTGCTGGTGGTGAAGTATTTGGAAATTGGGCTACTCACCCCACCGGTAGGATTTCAGGTCTATGTTGTTAAAAGTGTTGTCGGCGACACCATCAGCTTGGAAACAATCTTTCGAGGCGTCGGTTGGTTCCTGGCATGCGAAGTTGTCATTATGACCTTGCTGATTGCCTATCCCGAGATCTCGCTCTACTTGCCAAACCTAATGTACGATTAGGCATAAAAAACCTGGAAGGCTCCGCTAAAGAACCTTCCAGATCATTATCGTAGAAAATGTCTCGCGCTACATTTTTTCTGGATCTAGTTTGTCATAAACTTCGCGCTTAAGAACTTTCGCATAGGCATCAGCGCTCCCTTTAATTTCATTTTGAGAGAACTTACGCCATTTGGCGAGGTTCTTTTTGAAGGCCGCGACGACTTTAGCTGGGTTCTTTGCACCTTGCTTTTTAATCACTGCGATCACGGCGGCTTCTTCTTTGGCCATCATCCCTTTGATTGCATTTTTGACATCACTGCCTGCTTGATAAAATTTAACGCCCTTGCCAGGGCCAATTTTACCGCGATAGATCCGATCCACTTTCAAATATGAATCAGCAACGGCGCGAGCGGATGCGAGCGGTGCATTATCCCAAAGGATTTTCCGCTCAGCCTTTGTGAGGCCTTTCCAAGTTTTGCGGTTCATAACGATGAGGCCCAATCCACGTGAAGAGCCCATTGGATAATCCAGCACATGCTTGGCAATATCTTGAATGCCAAAGCTCATCATCCAGTTAAGCGCTTGAACAGAGCAGTCCAAGCCACCACGCTCCAAGGCCAGAGCAAGTTCTTGAGGCGGAATGCCAACCGGTACGCCTCCCAAGGCTTTGACCAGACGATTGGTTGCACCGCCCCCTCGAATTTTCAAACCCTTCATATCGGCAACAGTTTTAACCGGCTTGCGGCATACCATCACGTTTGAAGAACCGGCGAATGTCGACAACAAAAAGGAATTAAATTTTTTGTACTCGGCAACGCAATTTGGGCAATTGAGCATGATGGTTTCATGCGCAGCACCCGCTGAAGCGATTGGATCATCATGGCCAATATGAATAGTGTCATAGACAATATTGTTATTGATTAGCGCCTTTCTTGCAAAAACCGGGATGACCATACCGGCATCGATCAAACCATCCCGCAAGCCTTTTAGGGCACTGCGCACACTCACGATCTGATTTCCGGGTAGATATTTCCAGGTGATTGATCCGTTACTCTGCTTGGCCGTAGTATTTAAAAACGGCACAACTGCATCAATGTTAATTTTGCTTTTCGCACTACTCCCGGTGCCGAATATGAGTTCTTTGGCGGAAACCGGTCCTACCATCAGCGCGGCAACTAAAACACCGCCAATAATTTTCAGAAGAAATTTCATTGTTAGTACTCCCTTTTGTTAATTTTACTAGAATTTTTTATTGAAATAACTATACCACCAAAATAGAAACATGTTCATAAAAAAACACGTTTCTAAGAGAAGGATCAAGCTCTATACTGTCTTACAATAAAAATGATTGATCAGGGAGTAGATTGACATTGAGTAACTCCTCAAAAAGCAATTCCGGCATGAGGCTTGCCGCTGATATTGGCGGCACTTTCACAGATATAGCTGCGTTTGACGAAAAATCCGGTCGCCTATTATTTGGCAAATCCCTATCGACACCTTCAAATCTTGTCGATGGCATTACCGATGGCGTCGATAAGGCAGGTTCACAATTTTCTGAGGCAAACCTGTTTTTGCATGGCTCAACAATCGCAATTAACACGATGCTAGAGCGAACCGGTGCCAAGACCGCCCTGATCATTACCGATGGCTTTAAAGACATCTATGAAATTGGTCGGGTCAATCGACCCGATGCCTATAATCTCTATTTCAAAAAGCATGAGCCCCTGGTGGAACGAGCCCTCCGATTTGAGGTAACCGAACGTATGTATGCGGAAGGCGAGGTTTACAAACCTTTGGCAGAAGATGAGGTCATCGCTTTAGCGAAAATTTTTAAGGCACAAAACATCGAAAGTGCGGCGGTCTTATTCTTACATTCTTACCGCAACCCGGTTCACGAATCCCGCACCAAAGAACTGCTCGAAGAACATTGTCCCGGCATGTTCGTCTCAGTATCCCATGAATTGTCACAAGAATATCGTGAATTCGAACGCTGTTCGACGGTTGTCGCCAATTCTTATATCGGCCCCAAAGTACGCGACTATCTAACCGGCATCGAGACCCGCATGACCGAAACCGGATTTGACGGCTCCTTCCTAGTCGTTCAATCGACGGGCGGTCTCTATGAGGCAGAACAAGCCAAATCTGAATGTGTGCGCATGTTGGAATCTGGTCCGGCTGCGGGGGTGATCGGCACCAAAGCATTGTGCGATGTCATCGGAATGGATAACGCAATTTCCTTCGATATGGGCGGCACCACGGCTAAATCTGGCGTGATCTATCAAGGCAAGCCTTTGACCACCGGCAGCGCCTTGATCGGCGGCTATGACCGGGCGCTACCTGTCCAAGTATCGATGATGGATATCTTTGAAGTCGGCACCGGCGGCGGCAGCATCGCAGCCATTGGCGATGGCGGCTCACTCCATGTCGGACCAGAAAGCGCCGGCGCCGCACCCGGACCCGCGTGTTATAACCTTGGCGGCACAGAACCGACAGTTACGGATGCCAACCTAGTGCTGGGACGTTTATCCGCGGACAGGTTCCTCGGCGGCGAAATGACGCTTGATGTTGAAGCTGCCGAAACAGCCATTAAAACCAAAATTGCGGATCCGCTTGGCATGACAATAACCGAAGCGGCGGATGGTATTTTACGCATTGCCGCAACGACGATGTCTTATGCCGTCAAAGGCGTCTCAACCGAGCGCGGACTTGATGCAGCGAGTTTTGCGATGGTGGCGATGGGCGGTGCCGGCCCCTTGCATGCGGCGCAGGTCGCCCGTGAAATTGGCATGAACCAGATCATCGTACCTGAATCGCCAGGCCACTTTTCTGCCTTTGGCATGCTGTTCTCCGATCTGCGTTACGATTATGTGCAGACTTGCCCATCACGGCTGGCTGATGCGGCTTTTGACGATTTGGAAGCAATTTATCAAAACATGGAAGCTGCCGGCCACGCTGCCGTCGAGCGGACTTCCATAGATGTCAGCGAAAGCGTCGTTACCCGAGCGGCAGATATGCGCTATGTCGGCCAGGAACACGCGGTTACCGTAGACCTTTCCATGCAC
>Ga0233428_1001573_pt1 | contig 23886 bp, 19 predicted proteins | sample SI_118_April2016_4_FD_179890 | JGI IMG/M metagenome (GOLD analysis project Ga0233428, IMG submission 179890) | Seawater microbial communities from Saanich Inlet, British Columbia, Canada - SI_118_April2016_120_MG | ecosystem: Environmental > Aquatic > Marine > Inlet | place: Canada: British... | reverse complement strand
TGCATTGGATGAGGATTTTAGTGGGGTTTGCCCAAAACCGACCAAACCCCCACAGAAATCTTTGGTTGATACGCTATTACGTATGGTAGTGTGACTTGGATGGATTGAATTTCGCGGAAACTTCAGACGTAAGGAGATGGGCAGCCAAAAACCCCGCCTGAAAGTTCAGGCTTTATGGTCGTCCATCAAGGAAGATCCCGACAAATTTTTTAAAACTATGGAGCCGTTGGTTGATCATGTAGCCTATAATATTGATTTTGATTACAAAAAAATCCATCTGGTCCCAGATCCCGACTATATCTGCTACCGGTTGTGGCAACGCTTGTCGGTAACCAGTGTGGGTGACGTACTCAAGTGCCCATCTGATTTTGAGAAGGATGAGGTGTTGGGTAACGTTCGGACTACAACATTGAAGGAGATTTGGGACACTGCCCAGGAGGATGAGCGTCAGCGTCATCTCAATGGTCAGCGTTTGCAATCTAGTATATGTGAAAAATGCCACCATGGTGCTACAGTTGAACATGGAGCCAAAACCCATGGCGGCAAGGAGCATGTTGGGGATCAGATAGTGTATGAAGATGGCTTTGAGGGGGTTGGATTGAACCGGAAACCCGATGAAAATGGCAACTCCGATACCAATACCAAACAATCCTAATAATCAGGATATTTCATAGCAAAGAGAATTGAGTAGACTATGCATGTTTTGATCATTGCACCCCACATGGACGACGAAGTACTTGGTTGTGGCGGAACCATCGTCCGTCATCTATCCAGGGGTGATTCGGTCACGGTCTGTATCGTTGCCAATCGTGCCTATGAGCATAAATATATCCATGAGCTGATTGAACGGGAAAAACAGGCCACCCGTAAAGCCCAGTCTATACTTGGCTACCAAGAATTGATCTTTTTGGACTGTAACGATGAACAGTTGGACCACCGGCAGATAGATCTGATTGTTCCCATTGAAAAGGTGCTCCAGGCGGAAAAACCGCAGGTTGTATATCTTCCCCATCGTGGGGATCTAAATCAGGATCATCGTGCTGTTTTTGAGGCCACCAGGGTTGCCTGTCGGCCTTTTGCCAGCCATCGGGTAGACCGGCTTGTGGTTTATGAAGTTCCATCCTCAACTGATCAAGTTCCCGGTTTAAACGAATGGCCGTTTCTACCCAATCATCATGTGGATATTCATGAGGTTCTTGGAGCCAAGATAGCCGCTATGGGCTGTTACGAGGCGGAAGGGCGGGAGTTCCCCCATCCCCGTTCCCATAAAGGTATCGAGATTCTGGCCCAAAAGCGTGGTATGGAGGTGGGTATGCAGGCGGCAGAAGCCTTTATGGTGCTGCGGGATAGCTGGCATGGGGAGTGATTCCACACCCATAGATCCTAGAACTGTTCCCATTGTGATCCAGGCGATGATGGACTCCAATATTTTCCCTGGCAGGATGCTGAAGAAGATTGATGGTCAGCACTCCATGCTGGAATTTCTCTGCCAGCGGTTACGGGAAGAAAATTTTCACAATATCATAGTTGCAACCACTGACCTTGATGTGGATGTGGAGCTGGTCAAGGAGTGTACACGGCTGGGGATTAAATTTGTCCGAGGCCCGAAATCTGATCTTGTCCAACGCTTGTTGATTGCCACAGAAACCCTGAAGACCCCATATTTCGTCCGTGTTATTGGTTCCAATCCTCTACTGGATATCTCACAGATACCGGCTATGATTCAGGAACATATTGCAGGAGATTGGCAATATACCTACAACGACCACTATGAGGCCTCTATTCTGGGAACCGGCACAGAGGTGATCGAAATTGATCTTCTGCAACAGTTGCACGCACGCAATCTGACTGCTGAACAGCGGGAGTGTGGGACTCTGTTCATCCGGCAACATGCCCATAGATATCGGGTGCTGCGGTACAAAATGCCTACAGGGCTGTCCTGGGCCAGCCTTTCGGTAGATACCCAGGATGATCTGGAGCGTATCCGGGGCATTATTCAGGAAGTTCACCCCCTGACCAACAAGACACTGAAGAAATTTCTAACCAAATTTCCCATATATGGCATCAGCCGTCATCAGCCCAGCAAAGAGGTGGGGCTGGACAAACTGCTGTTTCATCCCGATAAAATCATGGCTATTCAGGGGTGGCAACCTGAGATAGCGGATAGCACCTATCCCATCAGTGTGGAGTTGTCACTTACCAATAAATGCAATTTTAACTGTGTCTGGTGTTCTGACGTAGACCTGCGCCAGCGGGAGGATGATGCCCTTGATCTTGATATTCTCGACCGGTTGTTTAAAGATCTTGCCGACAACGGTACTCAAGGCATAGTTATAGAGGGTGGTGGCGAGCCAACGGTTTACAAACAGTTCAATGCTGTTCTGGATATGATCGACCGTTACGGTCTGAGCAAGGGGTTGATCACCAACGGCAGCTTGCCGCTGAAAGCGGAACAATTAAGCCGGTTTGATTGGATTCGGGTAAGCCTGGACTCCTCTACACCCACGGAGCATAAAGAGCTTAAAGGTTACGACGGTTTTGAGCGGATTCTTTCCAATATAGCCAGCTATGTCAAAAACTGCCAACTTGTGGGCATTGGTTATGTAGTAACCAACAAGAACCTGGGAGATATTGAGACCATGGTTCTGCGCTTGAAGGATATGTGCGTTAAATATATCCAGTTCCGCCCGGCGCACGACCACCCGGATTTAACCCCGGAGGTGGATTTGACCTATCTAAAGCGTTATGAATCACCAACCTTTTCAGTTATCTGTGATGGCATGGCGGAAAATACCGGACAGGGAAACAGCAATCTTCCTTGTCGTGCCCACAGTTTGACCTCGGTGATTACCGCTAACGGCAATGTCTATCTTTGTGGACGTTTAAACATCTATGACTGGATAAAACCCGTAGGCTCTCTGTTGCAAAGCTCCTTCAAGGAGATTTGGCTGGGGGAGGAGCGCCAACGGCAAAATCACTTGGTGAGCGAAGCCCAGTTTTGCAACCGTTACTGTCCAGAATGCCGAATTAGCAAATTTAATGAGCAGTTTCAGCGTCTGGCTACCACCAGCTCCAGTAATTTTATTTAGGAGCTGTAAAGAAATAACTTGGACGTCTTGCTTGTCTTTTGGTTAGCCTGTTAAGTTAAAAAAAGATTTACATACAACAGTATGCGCACTTTTTTTAACGTAACAGGCTAACCAAAATCCGGCGCAATACATCCAAGTTATTTCTTTACGGCTCCTTAGCAGGGAAAAAAAACATGCGATTGACTTTTGCACCGGAACAAAAAGCCCGCTATCACGAACTGCTTGAGGAGGTTTTTGATTCCGGTTTTCTCTCCGACGGCCCCATGGTCAAGCGTTTTGAGGAGGAGTTTGGTCGCTATGTCAAACTACCGGCCCGTGGGATCTCCAACGGCGGTTCGGGACTCCTTGCCGCCATGCACTATCTTGACGTTGCCGGTCACGAAGTGATCGTTCCCGCCAACACCTTCTGGGCCACCGCCCGTGCGCCGCAGATTGCTGGGGCCAAGGTTGTCTATGGGGATTGCAACCGGGAGGATCTCTGTTTAAGCCTTGATGATCTAAAACGTAAAGTCACAACTCGGACCAAAGCGGTCATCCTGGTTCATATTGGTGGACATCTGGCCTTTCAAAGTGCAGAGATTGCCGAATTTTGCCGGCAAAAAGGTATCGCTCTTGTGGAGGACTGTGCCCATGTACACGGTGGTTGGTGGAATGGCAAAACCGGTGGTCATTACGGCTTTGCCGGGGTCTATTCATTCTATGCCACCAAAACCATGCCCACTGGAGAGGGTGGTATGGTGGTAAGTGGTGATCCGGCCTTTCTCTCTTGGTTGGAGAAATACCGCAATTATGGCAAAGAGGTTATCGACGGCGTAGTAACCTATCCTATAATGGATGGTTTTAACTATCGTTTGAGTGATCTAGTTGCTGCTTTTGGCGTTATGCAACTGGAGAGGCTGCCAGAAGTTTTACAATGGAAACAGGGGGTGGCGGCTAAATTTGATAAGATTTTTGCCAACCGGGTGCGTTTTCCTGACGGCATGATCTCCGGCTATTACAAATATATCGTTTTTAACTATCCCAAACTAAAACAGAGTACCGGTCAGGTGTTCGGCCCTTTGGATCTTGGCCCCAATATTGAGAATGTTGCGGCGGATATACCCAACAGCATATGGGTCGCCGAGCAGCATCAGTGTCCACCGATCTGGTATGGTTGGGAGTCATCAGGGTTGTCACCTACCGAACTCAAGGCGCTGCTTTTAGGCGTCGGTAACGGTCAGTAGGCGACAGGTTCATGATCGTAGCCATACAGCAGCCTGAGCATATTCCCTGGATCGGTTTTTTTAATAAAATGGCCCAGTGCGACCTGTTTATACTGCTTGATAACGTACAATTTAAAAAAAGATATTTTGAAAACCGCAACCGGATTCTGGGTCGTGACGGCGTGGGGTGGTTGAATGTCCCTGTGGTTAGCAAGGGTCGTTACCGGCAGAGCATAAGTGCTGTGCAGATTGCTGATGAGGCGGCTTGGCGGCGTAAATATATGGAGCAACTGCGCTACGCTTACGGCAAACATCCCCATGGTGGCCCGATGCTTGAGCTGATGAAGCCTGTTATTATGGCTAAAATGCCCAGCCTCTGCGAGCTGAATATCCAGGCTATTGTTGCCATTCGGGATTATTTGGGTATAGATACCCCGATCCGTTTGGCGTCAGAGTTGATTCAGGATGACGCTGTGCGAGGCCATGAGTTGATATTGGCTCTATGCCGGACGAGTGGGGGAAAACTCTATATTAGTGGTCCCGACGGCAGCAACTATCTGGATGCCCAGGCTTTTGCCAGACACAATATAGATATATGCTACCATCATTTCGAACACCCTGTTTATAACCAGAAACCGGAGGGCGGAGAGTTTGTCTCCCATCTCTCAATCCTGGATCTTATTGCCAATCATGGCCCGGAAGCCTTTAAGGTGGTCAGGGCTTTTAAACTAGATTTAACTGGAGTTGAATAATCATGCGGAGTTCTTTTGTTTCCTGGTCGGGATGGCCCAAAGAGAGGACAGCGGTTATTGCTGAAGTTGGTATCAATCCTGGGGGTGATGTGGACCTTGCCTGGGAAATAGTTCTATCTGCCTATAAAAACGGTGCTGATTTTGTAAAGTTGCAAACATTTCAAACGTCGCAGTTTATGCACCCTGAGTTGGAATATTATAAAAGCGTTGCCAGCATGGAGTTATCGGCCAAGGATACGGAAACCCTGTTTCAAAGGGCGCAAAAAGAGGGGATCTCCCTGGTGACCACCCCGTTTGATTTTGCCTCGGTTGATCTTGTTGATAAGTTTGCCCCGGCTTTTTATAAAGTGGCGTCTATGGACAACGACAATAAACCGCTGATTCAATATATCGCCGGAAAAAAACGGCCTATGGTGGTCTCCTGCGGCATGGCAACCCTTGATGAGATCCATAATGTGGTGAAATGGTGTCGGGAGGCTGGAAACAATCAACTTGTTTTGTTGCACTGCGTCTCAGACTACCCCGCAGCACCAGAGTCCCTGAATCTGGAGATGATACCCTATCTGCGCCACTGCTTTGATGTTCCCATCGGCCTCTCTGACCACTCCCTGGGGTTGGACAGCTCCCTGATGGCAGCAGCATTGGGGGCGGCTGTTATTGAAAAACATTATACTACCGATCCGGGACTGTTGGAAAAAATACCGGATGCCGACCACGATATTTCCATTGTTCCTGAGCAGCTAAAGGAGCTAAGCCGTTTTTGTAAGCTGGCCCCGGTAATGATTGGTAGTGCGCCCAGGGTTCTCTCTGAGGGCGAAGAGCAAGGGCGTAAGACCTTCCGGCGTGGCCTCTACGCCAGCAAAGCCATCGCAAAAAATGGACAATTAACCATGGAAAACACTGTTTTGCTGCGTCCGGTCAAGGGAATTGCAGCCAATCAATGGCCTGAAGTTGAAGGGACAAAAACCCTTCGGGCTATTGAGAAATATCAGGCCATCCGGTTTTCCGACCTGGATATCTAACCATGAAATATATTCTCGGACTCAATTCTGGCGGTTACAATACAGCAGCGGTTTTATTGCAAGATGGAGTACCTCTGTTTGCCGTGGAAGAGGAGCGCCTGATCCGGCAGAAACAGACTCGCTATTTCCCCAAAAATGCCATTGCAGCCTGCCTGGAACATGCCGGTATTCAGATGGAAGATGTGGAAGCGGTAGTTATCAACTGGAATCCAGCTATCAATATTGAGGCGTTAAACGTTCCCCAGACTCTGCGTATGCGTTATATGGGGGAGATTTTCTACGCCATTCCTAGCAATCTGATGGCACTGCGAGCCGACAACGCATCCAGCACCTCGGAACAGCGTATCCGGTTTTTGGATGAGTCTGAACTCAACGTGCAATATATCAATCATCATCAAACTCACGCTGCGGCCTACTTCTGCTCGCCCTTTGATGAGGCTGCCGTACTTACCATGGACGCTTTTGGCGAGCGCCACTCTACCTCTTTTGCTCGTGGTATTGGCAACAAACTGGATATCTTTTACTCCTTGGATTTTCCCCAGTCAGTCGGCTCCTTCTATTCCGTCTATACCGAATATCTGGGATTTCGCTCTTCATCGGAGGAGTGGAAATTGATGGGAGCCAGCTCCTATGGTGATCCCGACCGATTTTACGCTAAAATTCGCTCCACTGTTACCCTCAGGGATGATGGCGGATATGGCCTTGATCTCTCCTTGTATGACCACCATCAATTCCAGCGCAGTGCTTTTTTTACCGAGGATTTAGTGAAACTGCTGGGTGTGGAGCCGCACTCCGGTTCTGGACCACTGAGTAAGGATTATTACGATATTGCAGCAGGTGCGCAGAAGGTCACAGAGGAGATCATCTTTCATCTGGCAAACCATCTGCACCGTCAGACTGGAATGAAAAATCTGGTGGTTTCGGGTGGGGTAGCCATGAACTGTGTGGTCAATGGTAAAATATTGGCCAACACCCCTTTTGAAAATATTTTTATCTCACCGGTTCCCGATGATAGTGGCGGTGCTTTGGGTGGTGCGCTCTACTATTATCACCATGTGCTGGGCCATCCACGAAAATATCGCATGACCGATAATTATCTAGGGCCAGGCTATGCATCGGAAGAGATCAAAGCCACACTGGAAAAATACAAGATCAACTATGAGACCGTCACCGACCCGGCCCAGAAAGCGGCGGAGCTGATTGCCGGGGGTAGTATTATCGGCTGGTTTCAAGGCCGTCTGGAGTATGGTGATAGGGCGCTTGGCAACCGCAGTATTCTGGCTGACCCAAGGGATGCCAGCATGAAAGACAAGGTAAACGCCACCATTAAATATCGGGAGAAATTCCGGCCTTTCGCCCCATCGGTCATGGAAGAACATTTCCAAGACTATTTTGTCGATGCCCTGCCGACCCCGTATATGGAGAAGGTGTTCCAAATTCCACCCAAGTGGCATAAACATATTCCAGCGGTTACCCATGCCGATGGTTCGGGCCGTTTGCAGACAGTATCCAAGGAGCAGAATTCCGACTACTGGAACCTGATTAATGCCTTCAACACCCTGACCGGAGTGCCGATTGTCCTGAATACCAGTTTTAATCTTAAGGGGGAGCCGGTTGTCTGCTCGCCAACCGACGCCATTCGGACATTCTTCTCTTCGGGGTTGGATGCCTTGGTAATGGGCCGCTATATAGTTTTAAAGAACCGATGAAAATTCGTGACCATAGCCTGAGTGTAGAGCCGGTTGACGGCAGTGATCTTACCTTTGTGGTGCAAGGGCCTATATTTACCGAGGCTAATCCAAATTTTGGCGTAACCACAAAAACAGCCCTGGACAGTCTGCGCAAATATTTTCCCGGTAGCCCCATAATCCTCTCCACATATACCGATTCCGATTTGAATGGACTCAGTTATGACCAGTTGGTTGAGACCAACGAAGCGCAGGAGCCTTATCAGGTGGCTAAGCTGCTGGGAACCGAGGTGGAGAACTCCATCAACCGGCAGATATGCACCTCCCGTAAGGGGTTGGAGCTGGTAAAAACCCCTCTGGCCTGCAAAACCCGCTCGGACAATGTTTTTACCTCAAACAGACTGTTGCAGTTGCGCCGTAGTTATGAAAAACAGGACCGGGATTTCAGCTTTTTCAAAGAGCGCCTGCTTATTCCAAACTATATGTCACGCAATCCACGCCACATAGTGCCTCTGGCCTACCATTTTAGTGATACCCTGGTCTTTGGTCTTGCTGAAGATGTGCTATCTTTTTTTGATCTTCCCTATACCAAGGAACCTGAGCATACCTGCTACTTCGACATTCACCAAATGCCAGAAGATGCCTGGGACCCGTGTGCTATGCGCCGGTTTCACTCTGAGCAATATTTTCTCCACTGTATAATTCAGCGGCACATGGAGCCGGAGTTTGAACATCAGTTGGATATACGGCCTGAACTTTTTGACCGTGTTGATCGTATTTTAGTCAATAATTTTGTCATCCACGATCTGGATAGCATCGGGTTAAAATTTGTCCTGCCGTTAAGCCTGGGCGACCGCATCTCCATGTATCACCATCGGGATTGGGAGCTACTCTACGGTAAATGGCTTGACCAGGAGTTTCCTTGTCGACCATATTCACCTCTCTACCGTCTGTACCACTCAGTGCTCTGCAAACTATTGAATTGGCGTTTTTTGTACCGGAGAAAGGATGAAATTGCTCTTCCATATATTTAGATGGAGCTTGGCATGACTCGTGTTGTCGGTCTGGTTCAAGCTCGCATGGGATCGAGTCGTCTGCCAAACAAAATGTTGCTCCCCTTAAACGGCTACCCGATCATTGAATGGATATACCGCCGTCTTTCCCGGTGCAAACGACTGGATGAGTTGGTCTTCGCCATTCCCGATAACTCGACTGACGATGTGTTGGCAGACTACTTGAGGGGCTTGGGGGCTAATCTGTTTCGGGGTTCGGAAGGGGATGTGCTGGGGCGTTTTTTCGCTGCTGCCAAAGCTTATCAGGCGAGCCATGTGGTCCGTATTTGTGCCGATAATCCGCTCATCTGTCCCGTTGAGACCGACCGGTTGGTAGATTTTTTTCTTGAGCAGGAGTCTTGTGACTACGCATACAACAACATTCCCCGCAATAACCGCTATCCAGATGGTTTTGGTGCTGAAATATTAAGTTTCGATCTCCTTGAAAAGATTGCCGGGGGCGCAACTGCCCCAAAGCAGAGGGAGCACGCCTTCGATTATATCTGGGACCATCGGCAAAATTATCAAATAGCCACTTTCGATCCCCCAGAGCCACGACTTTGTCACCCGGAAATACAGCTGGATGTGGACACCATGGAGGACTATCGGCGTATGCAGGCCAGTGGTGTGCAAATTACCATGAGTGCGCTTGAGTGTCTGGAGCTGTTTATTAAGCCATAATTAACTTGTGGATTGGGAAGTGGAGCATGATAATATAGTTGTTCCCTTCTCTACACACGACCCACCAAGGAGGATAAGCCCGATGATCCTAGAAACGGCAGTTGGAAGCACGCACCTGGCGCAACCTATTGATTCACCTGGCATATCAGGGGAAAATCTTATCACCAATAAGGTGACTGCGATTTCCCCTGATACACCAGATAAATCAATAGATTACACCTGCACGCACTTCCAACTGCCGTTTCTAGGATGATTCTTACGTTGCCGGTCAGCCATCAGATCGATGCCGGGAATATTGATCGGATACCAGGTATCCAGGCTTTGGAGTATAAAACCCCCCAACCGTTGCTGGAGCACCCTGGACCAAGACTGTTCCACTCCAGTTTGGGAATCGTCCAGGAGGGGTTTATGGCTTACTGCGAAGAGAACATCCCTTTTTTAAATACCCACGACATGGTCCACTTCTCTTTTGATCTGGGTCCGGCAGCTTTAAAGGTGGAGACCGAGGATTATTATTATGTTGCTTGCTCACCGGTATTGGATGATGACCAGCTCTCTGCCCTCATTGCCGAAAGGTTGCAGTTGATCAAGAGTAGTTTTCGTGGTCGTGTGTTGGTGGAGAATTTGAATTATTTTCCCACCAGCGCTTATGATCGGGTTTGTGATGCCGGATTTATTAAAGAGGTCGTTGTTGAGAACGATATCTACCTGCTACTGGATATTGGTCATGCCCTGGTTTCTGCATATAATTTTGGCATTGAGCCGTGGGATTATTTTCGTGCAATGCCCTTGGACAGGGTTGCGGAAATTCATCTTACCGCACCGGGTCAAGTAGATGGAAAATGGCGGGATCTACACAACGTCCCGACGGAGACGGAGTTTCAGCTATTAGACAAAATTCTCGACCGGGTTCCATTCCCGCCCTATCTTGTGATCGAATATTATCGGGAGTTTGCGCAAATTGTCGCCGCTTACAAAACTGTGGCTGATAGATATAGTAAGATAATCAAATAGACACTATTGGGGGTCCAGGGACGGCCCGTCCCTGGTGGGTTTGGGCAAAGCCCAAGGTTTTGCTTTTAAAAAGCGAGGGCTGCAAGCCCTCCCAGGAGTAACCGTACAGTTTCCAATTTGAATGACAATAGCTTACAGCTGAGGGTTCTGTTGATAGCCAGCCATATTTAGTAAAACCACCTCTCTGATTTTATCCAGCCGCTCTGCACTAAACAGCTCCTTACTACCCAAGGCAACAAGATTTTCAGCCTGCTCAATTTTTGAAACACCCGGAATAACAGTGGATACATAGGGGTTTGAAATAATAAAGCCCATGGAGAAGTTCAACAGCTCTGCATCTGATATATTCAAGGTGTTTTGTATATCTTTCAGACGCCGTAAACGGTCAACAAAACCGGCCCCGTGAAAAAAAAGCGATCTGTCATCGTTGTCGGGAAATTTTTGCTCCGGTTGGTAGCCACCAGACAGTATTCCACTATTTAGGGGTGAGCGCACGATAGTGCCGATTCCCCGTCTGTTTGCCGCTTCAAGCAGAGGCTCGGCTTCCAAAAAAAGCAGGTTGTAGAAGATTTCCAAACTATCGACAACGCCAGATTCAATGCCTTGAAAGCCAGTTTCCAGATCTCCCACCACTATTCCAGCCATTTTGATGGTTCCGGCTTTTTTCAGATCAGCCAAAAATTGAAACAGGCTGCCGTCAGCCAGATCGGACTGTTGGGGTTTGTTAAACTGCAAAATATCCAACTGCCGAACCCCAAGTGCCTGCTGGGATTTGGCTATCTGCTTCTGGAGAAACGCCGGGGAAAAACTGCGTACTCCCTCTGTACTCAGTCCAACTTTGGTGGCAATGGTTATTTTATCGCCATATTTAGCTTTGCACTCTCCAAGAAGCGTCTCAGCCGTTCCATATTGCGGTGCGGTGTCGAAAAAGTTGATTCCACCATCAATGACCAGGTGGAGAATCCGCCTTGCCTCCTCCAACGCTACATAGGGCGTGCCACGGAATTTGTTGTCAGCATTGGCGAGTTGAGCAGTACCAAGGCCAAGCTGGGATACCTGTAGAGGATTAGCTCCGAACCTATTTTTTCTCATTTTCACTGACCCTCAAGACGCTCTTTTTTCAGGTGGCTATCAATGGTATTTCTGCTGATATGGCTACATATGCGACACATCCTGGTCCGATACCATTTACCCTGGTTCAGGCGTTCTTTGAGTAGCCTCATCTTCTCCCCCATCCAGCAGGATTTGATGGTCTCGCCCAGCAGAAGATTGCCAAGGATAAAATCCTGGTTTTGCTCAGATATCGGCATGCCGCAAGGTATGACATTACCGTGGACATCAATTATCGGTTGTTCATAGGGCAGGGAACAGTAGAACGGCTCGACATCCTTATATTTTTCATCAAGCTCTGCTTCCGAGAGATGGTCGTCCGGGTCGGTATTTTGAAAAAACAGAGAAAAATCAATGCGTTCCTGAAATGTTACCAGATTGATTCCACTCTTGTTTTTCCAATAATCAAAGAAAGCCTGCCGCTCATGGAGGTTATCCTCCTGGACGACAAAACTTACCCGGACCCGGAGATGATCTGCGCCTTTCTGTTTTTTAAGTTTGAGAAAATTGTCAATATTCGACATCACCTTTTGAAAATTGCCGCCGACCCGGATTTTGTCATAGACCTCTTCGGAAAAGGCATCAATTGAAAAATTTATTTTGCTCAGCCCGCCGTCAATCAGTTGTTCTGCCAACTCAGGCTTGAGCAGACAGGCATTTGTATGCAGCCATATATCAATTATTCCGGCGTCCCTGGCAGCGTTCAACATTCCTACAAAACGGGGGTTCATCAATGATTCGGCTTCATGATCCATAAAAATGGCATCAAGCTTGTTGTCTCGGCACTCTGTTATGATTTTATCCCACAACTCCTGGCTCATGTGGGTCAGTTCACGCCGGTCCTCGTGGTAGCCTCGGGCGCAACTCGGACAGGAAAGATTGCAATGGTAGGAACATTCAACCTCTAACGAGACGGGAAAGTCACCAGTATAGGTTCTGGCCGCCGTCTCCTCAAAGCGCTTGCGATACTCAGCGTATCCGGCAGGAGGATGATCACGCCATGAAGGATCAGTCTCATATTCGGAGACGTGATCCCAATAATTAAGTTGCTTGGTCATTAAAATCGCTCCAAATTTCAGGTCTAGTGCATAAATGACAATATCAACGGTCAGCTAATGGAATATTGCTCAGGAAGAAAGCCGGTGTAGAGATTCTCATTTTGGTAGATTTTTTTAAATTTGTTATAGACTTCCTGCCCATCAGCATCATAATTTATAGCTTTTTTGATCTCATCCCAATATTTTTCAGGAAATTTTACAAATAGCGGAAAGGTTCTAAGCAAACCACGATATTTTGCATCGGAAATATTTGGATTTGAAATGGCTGGAACCAGCCGGTCATAGCTGACGGCATCCTCACTATCTGGGTTGAACAGGCCCATTTCAATGGCGGTCTCGCTTAATTGGCTACCTTTGAACGGATAGACAAAGCCAAGGTTTGGGGCGTTGACCCTGGCTTTTCTAACCAGATTAACACTATCCCAATACATCTCCTCGGTCTCCAGGGGAAATCCCATCAACAAAAAGGATACCGTGCGCAAGCTGTAGCCATTCAGATATTCGAAGGCTCTATGGATGACCTCATTTTTGACCGGTTTTTTGCATACTTCAAAGCGCATTTTTTCGTTGCCGGTTTCCACTCCGACACTGACAGATACACAGCCCATTTCAGCCAGGGCACGAGCTTTCTCTTTGGTTACGGTTTGCGGGCTGGCATCTATTACGAAGGGTAGCCCGATCTCTGCGGCATAACGGGTGGCAAGCTCTTTTAAATATTTTTCACTGATATTGAGAAATGTGGCGTCCTGGAACCTTATAAAGTCCAGATTATAGCGATCTTTTAAATATTTCAACTCTGCGACTGCACGGTCAACGCTATAACTGCGCAATTTTGTATTGCCCTCGCCGGTGCTGTTCATCTTTTCATATAGGCAGTAGGTACATTTATATGGGCAGCCCCGTGTCAGGGTGTAGTCGGCTGAACGGTAAACCTTGCCGTCATAAATCCTGTACATCAGCCGGTCATCGTACAAATCATAATTCATGTAGGGCAGCTCATCCAGATTATCGACAACCTGACCTATGGAGTTTTTAAATGTACGACCATTGCGCTTGATCCAAAAACCGGCTGTATCCTGATAATCGCCGCCAGCAGCTATATTTTGCAAAAGCTCGGGAAAAGCCTCCTCCCCTTCACCGATGCAGAGTATATCCAGGGACTCTTCGGCAATGGACCCTTCAGGGTCGGCATAGGCATGAACACCGCCGAGTACGGTCAATATGGAGGGGTCGTATTCTTTGACTGTTTTCATCAGATGGATACAGAGGGGCCACTCAAGGCTCAAGGCGGAAATTCCAATCACATCCGGGGCGAAATCACGGAGTTGTTCGGTTAGGGCCTCCGAGACGCTTGTATGTTCCTTATGGAGATTGTAGCCGTTGAGATTGACGGGGGCAAAATTAAGAATCTCCTCACCGGCAGCACTGCCCCCCCTGTAATCGCTCTCTGAGGTAAAGTCGTAGGGTTCAATGAATGAGGTGTCAAACAGCCTGATCTCATGCCCTGCCTGTTGGCTGCTTGTCATAACAGTAGTCAGGCCGACAGGTTTGTAACCGCCGCAATCAATGTTGGGGAAGATAAATAGAACCTTCATAATTTCATCTCGTAAACAGTAGTCTTTTCAGGTCAAATCGGACATTAGGGTCACGGAAAAAAAATAATTATTTATTTCCATGGCCCTTAAAAATATTCCACATATAACTCCGCACAGTGTACCGTAACTGGTTTGCCGGACACAAACATTGTTTCAAGTTCAACCTAGATTCAAACCACCTGCAACGCCTGCTTGCAGTTTTTATTCAGCCACTCTCCCATATTACGGATTCCCCACCTTTGAATTCGGCTTCTACTTTGCGGTGCTTACAGGCTGGAAATTTCAATAGCTTTCCGGTACACTCTAGCATGGTAAACCCTCCCCACAACCGGGAGAGAGTAGGTCGAAGAGAACGATTAGCAGCTTGGCTTTTTGGCAGGACTTTGGAGCTGCTGCAGCTATTCCATATATTTCCAGCAGGGTTGGTGGGTCTTGATCTTATGATCTCCTTTGCTGGTAAATCTTCCTAAATAGGTTTTTTTACAATGAAAGTTCTTCTGGTCAACCCAAATAGAACAGGCACGGATATTTACAACATACCACCCATGCATCTGGTCTGCATCGCCCAGGTAGTTAACAAATGTGGGCACTCGTCTGAAATATTCGATGTGCCATTTTTACGGGCTAAACGATTAGTGGACCTGCTGGCAGATCAAATGGTTTTCGAGGAGTCGATGATCAGTGAGATTCTAGAAAAAGATTTCGATATTTTGGGAATTGGTGGCATAGTCTCTGGATTTTCGTTTTCCAAAAAGTTGGTCACACGCTGCAAAGAGGTCAACCCGGAGGTTCCCATAATCATTGGTGGATCATTGGGCATACCAAATGTGGAACTTTGGCAAGATCGCACCGGGATAGATTATCTGGTTGAAGCGGATGGCGACCTGGTGATGGAGAAGTTCCTGGCGGCCTATCCTGACAATATGGAGAAGTTATTTGATATTCCCGGATTGTGGTGCCGGGGAGAGGATGGACGTTTTATTCCGAGTGCACCGGATTTGCCAGCTGATCTTGACTACCTCGATTTTCCCGATTGGTCACTACTGGATAATCTGGAAGAGCAGCTTGATCAATTCACGCAATATATTAACAACACGCTGCCAGCTGAATTGAAACTGGCAAAAACTGATCGGTTTTTGCCCATCCTCATGACCAGAGGTTGTCCGTTTCGCTGTACATTCTGTTACCACTCAAGTCCGACGTTCAGGAAACACTCCATCGATTATGTCATACGCTTTCTCAAGCATGTAAAAGTGAAATATGGGATCACCCATCTAGCCACCTGGGATGATCTGATCATCACCCATCGCAAATGGTTTGCCGAACTTTGTGATGAGATTGCAAAGCAGGATCTTGGATTGACATTTTATGGTGCCGGAGGCAAGCCAAACCTCATGCGCAAAGATCTGGTGGATAGCATGAAAAGAGCTGGTTTTTTCCGCTTTTCATTCGGGGTAGAGTCGGGGAGCCAGGAGATACTGGACATCATGAAAAAACGTGCCACCGTAGAGGATAATCTGGAGGCGGTCAGGATGACAGCCAGGGCTGGTATCTACACCATGCTGAACATGATGCTTGGTATGCCGGGAGAGAACAAATCCACACTTAAAGACACCTCAAAATTTTTGGTCACCCTGGCTAAAGACGGGGTGATAAATTCACGTCGTGCCTACTTCTCCTATGCCACCGGCTATCCCGGCACAGAACTGTACGACTGGATTGTCGATAGAGGATTCATCACTGATAGCGAAATCTATCTGAAGAACCAGACCGGCTTAGGTGGTTATCCCTTTCCCCTGTCTGATGTCACCTTAAAAGAGATGCATCGCTTTAAAAATATCACCCGCTTGAAGATGGATTTTTATTACAACCGGGCGCATGGATATCACTTCAAAGCGGTAGTTGAGCTTATAAAGGATACGGCATTCTTGATTGCCGGGGAGTTGCTTCCCCGCTCATTGCGGCAAAGGATTCTGGAAATGCTGCGTGAACGTAGCTAAAGTTTTCAGATCGCTACGGTCAGAGGGGTTTGTTTGTCCACACTGCAAAGCGCTCGGCACTCCCTGGACTACAAAGCGTTGACTGCTAAAATGTCGTACATGTCACAGGCACACTCTTCAGTAATTTCAGGTAGAAAAATATGTTTTTGGCGACCACGGGAAATCATGAAATATGGGATACCAGGGAAAAGATTTTTTTTCTTGGTGAGTGGTGCAAAATCTATGAGCAGAAGAGGCATTGGGAGCATCTTGATTCTGAGACTTTTGCCTATATTTGGGGTGACAGTGCCAATGTCGCTGAGACATATGGTTATTGTTGGGATCTCTATAGGGAAATAGCACCGATACTGACCCAGAGCCTGAACACATACCATAATGTGCAGGAGGATGTTGAATATTACGACATTATACTGGGAAGCTGGTTGCTGATGTATATATCGCAACTCTTTGATAAATATTCCTGCCTGAAAAAAGCCTTCCAAAAATATCCCGGACTCGACACCGTACTGCTGCATGAAGATCAGTTCGTGATTTCTACCGATATTAGAGATTTTAGAAGTTTAATTGACAGTGATGAATATATGTTGCAACAATATTCTCAAATACTTACAACCCTCGGATATGAATTTCCAAAGATACATCTAACCAACCCTCTGCAGCAGAAAACCACCCATACTGAATTGCAAAGGGTCAGCTCTTTGCAACGTATATTTAATATTGTGCAATCGGCAGTGTCCAAATTTTCCAGCAAGCCGAAGGTGTTTGCTGGAAATACCTGTTTCTGGGAAAGTGGCAATATACCTGATATTTTGCATCTCTGTCTGCGGGGCTGGCCTAACATCCTGCTTGAGCCTATGCATGGCCCAATTTCCGTACACTGCGAGTTGGATTTGAATTTTCGCAGGAGAGCACTGCCCAAAGCCGGCGGTGGTGAATTCCGGGCAGTTGTCCATAAATTGATTTTTAGTGACCTGCCACTTATCTATATAGAAGGCTTCAAGGCTTATAGAGAACGTATTTCAGAACTGCAGTATGACAATGTCAAACTGTTTTATACTGCAAACAATCTGCAAGCTTGTAGCTATTTCAAGTTTAGTGTCGCAGAAAAAAGAAAAGAGGCGAAAATCTGTTCCAGACAGCATGGAGGCGGGTATGGAACCGCAATACACGCTAGCGCCGAATCGTATGAAAGGATGATAGTTGATAGATTCTATACCTTTGGATGGTCCGACAAAAAAGATGCAAATACGGGATACCTACCGGCTCCCCAAATGCTCTACAATGCCAAGCCACCAAGCCGTGATAATGGCTCGATATTGATTCCACTTCACGGCTGCACCAGATATCAGGTGGAGTTTGTTACCTATTGCAACTCATCTGAGTTCACGCAATATCTAAGTTCAATAGCTGGCTTCATAGATAACCTTGATCCGCAGTTGGAGGTGGTCATCAGGGAGTATGTGAGTGATGATTCATGGTCGGTAAAACAACGTATAATTGATCTTTTGCAGAGGCAAGATCAGGTTAAGTTTGATGATCGCAAAAAAAACCTGACATGGCTTATGGAGAGATGTCGGGTCGTATTAATATTTCAGATAACGACAACTTATTTGCAATCGTTATCGTTAAACAAGCCGACAATCATGATTATTTCGCCAAAATTCTATAAGTTTCGTAGTGGGGTACAAGAGCTGTTTGACCAGTTGCAGGAGGTAGGTATCCTCCATCTATCCAATGAATCGGCAGCGCAGCATCTGCACGCCATTTACGATGACGTGATGGCATGGTGGGCATCGGACCGGGTTCAGTCTGTGCGTCAGGCTTTTGTCCATGAGCATGCCAGGGGTGAAAAAAACTGGGTCAAGCCTTGGCTGGCTGAGATGGAAAAAATGTTGCGAGAGTGAGCCATGCTTCTCAAACGGCAGTTGTTAGGGCTGCGGAAATAAATAATTATCCCATATTGTGCAGGATTTTGGTTTGCCTGTTGTGTTAAAAAAAGTGCGCATACTTAATTGTATGTAAATCTTTTTTTAACGCAGCAGGCGAGCCAAAAAACAAGCAAGATGGGATGATTGTTTTTTTCCGCAGCCCTTAACACTCCTCTTTCAAGGCTTCAAAAATACGATTGCCCTCTGCATCATTGGCTTCAGCCCTGCGGATCTCGCTCCATCGGTTTTTGGGCAGCTTGACATAGAGGACAAAACATTTTTTCAGCCCTTCGATTTCCACTTCGGAATAGTTGGGCAGTGTAATGACCGGTTTGTCCATCAGGCACTTGGTAATGGTGTCGGGATGAATCAGTCCCATCTTTTCGCACACCTCTCTTAGTGGAGTGCCGTGGAATGGAACATAAGAGTATATATTCTGGTTGTCCGAATCGATCCGCCGGTTTAGCTCGACAGTGTCCATGGCCAGCTCTCTGGTCTCATGGGGAAAGCCGGTAATGTTGTTGACGCTGAAGCGGACCCCGTATTTTCCAGGAATGCGCAGAGCATCTATTATCGCCTCATTTTTTATCGGACGGTTGAGATAGGTACGGCGAAACTCTTCATTGCCGTGTTCAATGCCAAAGGAGATACGGTGCAGACCCACCTCTGACAAGCGTTTGATATATTCATCTTTGATGGTTTCCGGTCTGGTCTGCATCCAGAACGGCAGGCCGATGTCAGAATACATTTCACAAAACGCCTCCAACTCCCGGCGGCTTAAAGCGAGAAAGGTGTCGGCCCAAAAATAGTTATACTCGACACCGAGGCTCTCTTTGAAATATTTCAGCTCGGCATGTATGTTTTCGATACTTTTTTTTCGTAAAAAATTACTCTCAGTCTCATCATTGTAGAGTTTAATCTGACTGGGGGAGTTGCAAAAAGCACACTTGTAGGGACAGCCACGTATGGTCTCCACTGGAAACATTTTATAAATCTTGCCTGCCATTGGCCGATAGAGACGGGATTCGTCAAAGAGGCCGATATCTATCCGTGGCAACTGGTCAATGTCCACCGGCCTTGAGACCGGGTTTTTGATGATTGTGCCGTTATCACTCTTGACCCAAAGGTTGGTTACGTCACTCCAGCCAACTCCACCCTCAATCCGGCCACAGAGGTCGGTCAGGGCATTTTCACCTTCACCGACACAGACCATGGAGATCAAGGGGTGTCGCAGGACCAAATCCGGGGCGAAGGTTGGAAAGACTCCACCGGCAATTACCGGTATGGCATTACGGTTGATGTTTTCGCTTATGGCGTTCAAGAGTTTAATCCCCAACTCCCACATATCCTCGGTCGTGGAGAGGGCGATCAAGTCCGGTTTAAATGTATCGACCTTGTTCTGCAGGTCGCTGCGCCAGTCGGTATCCCGTAAGCTTATTCCCTTTGTGCCCATATCAAATGGTTTCACGTTCAGGTTGCTCATTTTGGTACCGTCTGAATCCACCCCAAAGCCGATGTCATAATAGGTGGCGTCAAAGAGATCCACCTGATGACCGTCCCTCTTCAGTAGGGCGGAGAATAGGGCGAGAGCTGGCGGTAGCATGTTCATGCCAAATGTATTGGGATAGATGAAGAGTACTTTGATGCCCATAACGACTCTTTGCTGCGAAAGATGTTGATTTAAAACAGCTGTCCGGCGACGACCCGTTACAGCCACTGGTTAACCAATATTTGTTATGACACCCCCAACCTATAGCTATATCAATAGCGACATGGTGGTGTGATTACGATCCATAATTGTAGCACAAAATAAATATTAGAGAGTGAAATTATCATGCTGGATAACGACAATCAATATTGGAAAAAGAGTTACACCTAATCCTGTGAGCAATTATTAGCGTTTCCTCTTCTGTTTCCAGTTCATTAACATGGGGGAGAGTCGTTTGCCCAGAATGGCCCACCATACCGCTTCAAGAACTGGTCCCGTCTGCCGCCAGGAAAAATGTTGGATCAAACGTCGCCAATTTAGATGGTCCAGACCCAGGATCGACAGGATATGTCGCCAGGGGTGGCGGCGGTAGTAGTCCTGGAGGATCTCCCGGTTGCAACTGTCAACTGTCTCCTTGAACAGCGTGTCGGGCATGGATGTCAGATTTATGGATTGTCGATAGCGGTCAAAATTAATGATGATCTCCCTGGTATACTCTTCCGGGTTTTCAATTTTGCCCAGGGCTACGGCCTGACGGAAAAGTTCGGTATCGGGCAGGGGGACTATGTAGTCTGAAGTTTCCGCGTTTTTTTTGGAAAAAAAACAAGAGAGGAATTTGTCACAGCCTCAGCCTATAAACAAACTCTTCCAGCATAAAGAAAATCTAATGGTAAAATCGCAGCCATAAGCTACACTTATCGGCAATAAGCTCGGTTAATTAGTAGCGTTAGTCAAACATCATAAATGCTAATCTTTCCAAAGAGATAACCGTGATAAACGAGTCTTTTTCTGGTATAATCATCGTTACTAAATCGTTGATTAACCAAGAAAAAGGAACCTCTATCGATGTTCATTCTTCGTGATATTCTTATACCCCTTCAAGCCGCATTTTCCGACACCAAACTTGGTTGTAAACGCTATCAGTGGTTCATTTATACGCTACTGTCGGTTGTTGTCCCCTTCACCTCATCAATCACCTCGAATCTGTGGCGAACACTACACACGTTATTTGGACTCTCTTTGGATCGAGGACGATTCTATACATTCATGGCCTCGCCGACTTTGCCATGGAATCGGTTGTGGCAGATACTATGGAGTTCGATTCCGGCCCCACTCACCGATGGACGTCTGGTAGTAGCACTGGATGACTTTATCAATCCCAAGGTTGGCCGAAAAATCTTCGGTTGCGAATCAATCTTTGATCACGCTGCTAAATCGAATCAGTCAAAATATCCCTGGGCGCAGAATGTGGTGGTGGTCGGGCTATTGAAGACCATCAAAGGTCGTTGGGCATGTTTACCGATGACGTTTCGATTCTATTTGCCGAAGAAGGCTATCCAAGCAAAGACAATCAATGTTATCAAAAACGGAAAAGTTGATCCTTTTCAAACTAAATTGGAGCAGGCGGCCGCCATGATTATTGAAATTGCATCGCACTTTGCTGGTGTGCCGATATTAGTTGTTGCCGATAGTTGGTTTGGAAACAATGGCTTATTTAAACCAGTACGTCAGGAGCTTGGCTTGCAGTTTCATTTACTCTCCCGTCTTCGAGTTAGCTCTATGCTGTATAACCTGCCTCCCGAGAGAAAGCCCAAGCAACGTGGAGCCAAACGCAAATACGGGGAAAAATTGGGATCGGTAGCAACACTGGCGGCTCAATTTCGGAATTTTGGCAAGAGCTATCAGGTTTTCCTCTACGGGAAAACTCGAGAGGTTTTCGCCTATGATCAAGTATTCATGCTCAAAACCTTGAAATGCCCGGTACGAGTGGTTTGGGTCTATCGCAGAACGAGATGGGTGGCCTTATTCACAACAGACCTCCATCTATCAGTTGAACAGATTATTTCGATCTATGGTGCCAGGTGGAAAATTGAATCTGGGTTTAAAGAGTTGAAACAAGAAATCGGCAGTCAAAAGAGCCAGACAAGAAATGCTCATGCCGTGACCAATCACTTGCAGTTTTGTATGATGGCGGTCACCCTCACTTGGATTTATGCTGATAGTTTAAAGCCAGACCCTAAACGCCGGCATAAAGTGAAAGGCCGAACAAGTTTTGCCTTTTCGGATGTTCGACGAATCATCGCTGAGGCTGCATTGGATGAGGATTTTAGTGGGGTTTGCCCAAAACCGACCAAACCCCCACAGAAATCTTTGGTTGATACGCTATTACGTATGGTAGTGTGACTTGGATGGATTGAATTTCGCGGAAACTTCAGAAGCTTTTATTACCAGGGGTAACATAAGCCTAGGGCAAGCACTGTTGCGTGGCAGATACATGGCAGCCGTAGCTAGAATGGAATGGACAGGTGCTCCGATTGACACCGAGACATTAAACCGTATTGACCAAAAGTGGGAGCAACTAAAACTGTCTATGATTGAGCCAGTAGACAAACAATACGGAGTATATGATGGGCAAACGTTTAAGTCCGATAGGTTTGAAAGGTATGTAATTGCTCTCAACATCCCATGGAAAGTACTGGAGTCAGGTCAGCTATCCCTTGATGATGATTATTTTAACCAGATGGCTAAAGCATACCCGCAGTTAGCCCAACTACGGGAACTTAGAGTCAACCTCTCAAAGCTCAGACCCAGCGACTTGTCCATAGGTAAAGATCAGAGAAATAGATCGCCACTATATCCCTTTGGGTCTAAGACTGGACGCAACCAGCCCTCAAGCTCCAAGTTTATTTTTGGCACTAGTAGATGGTTCCGAGGACTAATAAAACCTTCTCCTGGCTTTGGAGTGGCGTACCTAGATTATGCCTCTCAGGAGGTTGTAATTGCTGCTGCTTTATCTGGTGATGAGGCCCTGTTAGATGCGTATCAGTCGGGTGACCCCTACATGGCTTTCGCTATTCAAGCGGGCTTAGCTCCCTCCTGGGCTTCTAAAGAAACACATAAGGCGGAGCGGGATCGTTGCAAGGCTATAGTCCTAGGCGTTGGCTATGGGATGGGTGCAAAAAGTATGTCTCAACGTGCGAACATTACCCCGTTAGGAGCGGAAGGACTACTGATGCACCACAAGGAAACTTATAGAACATTTTGGGCCTGGGTGGACAACAATGTGAATATAGCACTGTTGGGCAAAGAAATCAGTTCACCTATGGGCTGGCCTATTCGTTATAGGCAAGGATCTACAGTTAACCCTCGTTCGATATTAAACTTTCCGATGCAGTCAGGTGGTGCAGACATACTTCGTTTAGCTACTTGTATGGCAACAGAAGCAAGTTTATCTATTTGTGATCCAATTCACGATGCAGTGCTACTAGAAGCTCCTCTGGAGACATTGGAACGTGACGTTGAACATCTTCGTACCATCATGATTGAAGCCAGCAGGATAGTACTGAGGGGAATTGAATGTCGAGTTGATGTAGAGATCGTCCGCTACCCAAACCGATACATGGATGAACGGGGTGATGCGACATGGAGCATGATTATGCAAATGCTGTCAGAAATGGAGGAAATATGATCCGTACCGCTGATATTAGGCTTAACCTATCCACCCACCCAGGTGGGACAAATATGTCCCGTTGGTGGGACAAATATGTCCCGTTGGTGGGACCCCAATAGGCCACCCGGTTCTATATATTTATATATTATATATAAAATAGATATTTAATGGTTACTAAGATGAATGACATTGACTTTACTTCTAAAAATACGGACGTGGATGATATCCCCCAAACAGAGGTTAGCCATACTCCAGTTGGTATTACAAGAGGTAAAAAGCAACTGCGGTACTTAAAAGGACCGATACTTCTCTCTTCGTTCTGCAAGTATTGCGATGATGCAGCGTTTAGATTGTATGCAGTCATCAGTGCTTATTCGTCCATGTTGAAACAGGAGTCGATAAAAGTTACATCAAGAGTCCAAAGTGACGCTGGAATTGTTGACCGTAAGATGTTGTACAGAGCAATTAAGAAACTTGAATTGAGAGGCATAATAGAAGTGGTCAGATCCCCAGGTTCTAAACCTGTAGTCAAACTA
>Ga0233428_1001570_pt1 | contig 23915 bp, 26 predicted proteins | sample SI_118_April2016_4_FD_179890 | JGI IMG/M metagenome (GOLD analysis project Ga0233428, IMG submission 179890) | Seawater microbial communities from Saanich Inlet, British Columbia, Canada - SI_118_April2016_120_MG | ecosystem: Environmental > Aquatic > Marine > Inlet | place: Canada: British... | reverse complement strand
CTGAGAAGGATTTTGCTGAATGAACACCATCACTACCAACAAGCGGATTACCAATAAGCGAGATTTGATAGCAGCCTTGAATGGGTTGGATTTCGGTAAGTTTGATATCCAGGAGATAGCCGTGCGCCAGGACGTCTCAAATCTCACCAGATCACTAAATCGCATCGTCGCAAACAAGGCATTATCAGCGACGGTGATCGTCATTGATAGAAAGGACTAGAATGGACAGTTTTCAGGAGTTCGTAGAGTTGGACGGAGCGATTGGGCGGCGACAACCAGCGACAGGAACATTTTTCGAGGCATCAAAGGAGGCAAGCGTTGAAATACAATAGAACGATGAATCTGCGGATTGATGGGGATTTGAGAAACCTCGTTCGCAGGGTATCAACCGAACTCAACATCAGTGAAAGCGACATGATCCGCAATCAACTGGCGGCATTCTGTAGTCAGTGGGAGCAGCAAAAACGGCACGACCAGATGATGCGTGGGTTTGAGGCATATTGACGAAAACAGCGTAGTTACAGGTTTCTTGTAAGAAACTGACTTGTAGGTATGCTGGGATCTTAGTGTCGCCATGATCAATGCCATTGTGCGTTGTGCGAGGCAGAACAGTGATGTCTGACGGCTGAAGATCCATTTGCCGATGGCGGCTACATATGGCGACACGCCGAGGCGAAAAATAACTGCCAATTTGCCGCATGAAATTTATTTGCATGACACGAGAAGAGTCGTCGGATTAAACTATCAAAGAGAACGACGCCGACAGCTTCGGTACGCGTGATGAAATCGGTTCAATCAAAGACTCAGGCTCTGCTCCAGTTTTATTCGCGCTAACTCCTATAACCATTTTCGCTCCTGCCAGTCAGCAGGAGCGTTTGGCTACGGAAGAGCTGCTTGGCGGAAACGCTGGGCGGCTTTTTTTGTGGGAGGACGGTAATGGTGAAGAATTTTGCCTTCATGGTAGGCACGGTGGCGTGGATTTTGGCAATAACCTTGCCGCCTCATAGAGCATATGCTCTTGAAACATATGTAATCGAAGTTTCTCATAATGATGAGTTGTTCATAATAAATGGCGAAAAATTTGAAGCACAGTCGTATTGTTTTGATGTGGAGGCAGGGGATCCAGTTGTTTTTATTGACGGCAGCCCAAATGGCGTCTGCGTTTCAGCGACGGTATTGAATTTGAGGACGCAGGAGAAATGCGACGTGTGGTGTGAGTAAACGTCGTAGTGCTGAATATAGATCGCTTTCCCAACAATTTATTGGAGATGGAAAATGATGAAATTTGTTTTGATCCTGACAGTCGTTATTTTGTCATCCTGCACAAAAAGTCCAGAATATTATAGAAACCAATCATCTATGGATTTATGCGTGAAGTATCTTAGCTTGCCATCATTAAATATACATCAAAATGATAGAGCGAAAGAACTTGCACGTAGAAATGAAAATTGCTCACAATATGCTGGAGCAGCCGAAGCAAAGCGGAGATCGGACGAAGGTTTTCAAAGATCGTTACAGTCTTTGAGTAATACTCTTAATCAACCATATAATAATGCCGTACAGTATAGGCAGGGTACACATACCTACATTATGAATGGAAAGCAAGTTACTTGCACGACTACTGGAACGGTGACAAACTGTTTTTGATATATACGCAAATGTAGGTTGCGTTTAGATGGTGTTGCATGGCGAGTAATACAGGAACTTGAAAGATCAATCGTAGCGCGGGAAATATCCCGTCAAACCACAGATATAACTAGAATACTGTTTCATACTAAGTCTCATACAAATGACAATAACGCTTATTTTTCAATAAGATAAAATACGACAGTCGCGCTGAAAATCCGCGTGTCGGTGGTTCGAATCCGCCCCTGGGCACCACTACTTTCCTTGGAATTAGCGGCTAGATGGCGTTTGTCGCTTCCTTGCGCGGTGCGCCATGTCGGGTCGGGCGGGTGGGGGCCGTTTATGGAATTTCAGGACCTGTGATCAAAGTTGTCCAGAGAAGCCGCGAGGGGGTAAGCAGGGAATGATCCGTCATCGTGGGATGCAGATTATTCCCATGGTTCTGCCGGCGCTGTTTTCAATGATCCTCAAATGATGCCGGGACGAAATGCCGCCTTTAGATCAATTCTGATCCAGCCCGGTGCCGCCGTACAGCCATTCCAGGCGGTCGTAGTAATCCTCGACCGTCATGTTGCCCATGATGTGGTTGCGCACCTGGGCGTGTGCGCCGTCGGGATGGTAGATGTGATCGCCGATGGCGCGGGCACCCAGCTGCACCCGGGCGGTGCGGATCATCCGTTGTTGATTATAGGCGGCGAAGGCGCGGTCGATATCGCCGCCATGGCGGTCCATCATATGGGAGAGGCAGACCGCGTCCTCCATGGCCATGCAGGCGCCCTGGGCATAGTATTGCAACATGGGGTGGGCCGCATCGCCCAGCAAGGTCACCCGGCCATCGACCCAGTTTTCCACCGGGTCCCGATCGCACAGCACCCATAGTTTCCAATCGCTGCCGTGGCGGATGACTTTCAGGATTTTCTCACTGATATGCTGAAAGCCCTGCAGCACTTCGTCATGGCTGACCGGCTTGCCCGCAACAGGTTCGGGGGCGTGGTTATGATAGGTGGCGACAAGGTTGAAAACCTTCCAATCCGACAGCGGGTAATGCACGATGTGACAGCGCGGCCCGGCCCACAGGGTGGCGGCGTTCCAGCGCAGATCCTCGGGCATCTGTTCCGTCGGTATCACCGAGCGATAGGTGGTATGGCCCGAAATGCGTGGTTGATCATCGCCCACGACACCTTTGCGCACGTTGGACCACAGGCCGTCGGCACCGATCAGGGCGGTGCCGGTGACCCGCTCGCCGTTCGCCAACCTGGCGCTGACACCGCTTTCGTCCTGATCATAGCCGGTGACGTCGGCGTTGACGCGCAGCTGGATTAAGTCGCTGTCCTGGCAACCTTGCAATAGGACGCCATACAGATCACCCCGATGCACCACGGCGTACGGATTGCCGAAACGTTTGCGAAACGGCTCATCCAGGGGGATGTGCATAATCTCGTCGCCGCTCATGGCATCCATCAGGCGCAATTTATCCACATAGACCGCGTTCCGGCGCGCGGCATCGCCCACGCCCAGATAGTCAAAGGAATGAAAAGCGTTGGGGCCCAATTGAATGCCGGCGCCGATCTCGCTCAATTCCGGCGACTTCTCCAATACGATGGAGGCAAAGCCTTTTTGCGCCAGGCCCAGGGCGGCGGCCAGGCCGCCGATGCCGCCACCCGCGATGATGATTGGTTTGTTTGTCATGGCGGCGATTTTATACCAAGCTGCAGGCTTGGGAAGCATGGGAGTTTATCATGGTAGCGGATCGCCCTCATTGTCTGGTTGTCGGCGTTGGCGCGGGTACGGGCCTGGCCTGTGTGCGGCGCTTCGTCGGGGGCGGCTACAAGGTCTCGATGATCGCCCGGCACGCCGAACGCCTGCAAAGTTTCGCCGAGGAGACCGAGCATACGACCGCCTATGCCGCGGATATCGTGGATCTGGATGGCTATCGCGCCACCCTGCGCCAGATCATCGCCGAACAGGGCCTGCCTACCAAGGTGATCTACAACGCTGCCCTGGCGACGTTCGCGCCCTATACCGAGCTGGACACGGATTTGTTCGAACGTAACTTCCGGGTCAACACCACCGGCCTTTTGGTGACGGCCCAGGAACTGGCGCCGGGCATGGTGGCGGCGGGTGATGCTGCCTTGGTGATCACCGGCAATACCGGGGCCACGCGGGGCACGCCGCGCTTTATCGGCTTTTCCCCGACCAAGGCCTCACAACGCATTCTGGCCGAAAGTCTGGCGCGGGAGCTTGGCCCCCAGGGTCTGCACATCGCCTATGTGGTGATCGACGCCATGATCGACATGCCCATGGTGCGCCAGCGCCTGACGGATAAGCCGGATGACTTTTTCGCCAAACCCGCCGACATCGCCGGCGAAGTCTTCCACACCGCGCATCAACCACTGTCCGCGCGTTCGTTCCTGGTCGAAATCCGCCCCCATGCCGAACCCTGGTAATAGGATCTTGTCGCTCACGCTTGTGCGCCCCAAAAGATTTAGGGGCGCATTGCTGCGCGAGGGCGGCGCAGTAGCGCCGGGCCGCCGTCGCGGCCTGGCATTGCCGCGGCAAAATTCGGTGGACGCCGGAGACATTGACCGTTCAGGTCAATGTCTCCAAGGACTAGCGCCATTGAGGCGCGCCGCGCTTCAGCGCAACAAAGACTCTAGGTTCCCGTGAAGTTGGGCTTGCGCTTTTCCACGAAGGCGGCGACGCCTTCGCGGTAGTCGTTGCGCTTGGCGCAGTCGGCAAAGCATTCCGCTTCCATCTGCAATTGGCTCTCGAACTCGTTCTCCAACGAGCGGTACATCAGCTTCTTGCCCATGCCATAGACATGCGTCGGACCGTTGGCCAGGCGGGCCGCCAGCTTGCCGCATTCGGCGTCGAGATCGGCGTTGGGCACGACGAAATTGACCAGACCCATATCGGCCATCTGCTGCGCGCTGTAGCGGTCACCCAGCAAGGTCATCTCCAAGGTGCGTTTGATGCCGATGGCGCGGGGCAGATGGAATGACGATGAACCGTCCGGCGTGGTGCCGATGTTGCAATAGGCCAGGGTGAAAAAGGCACTTTCCTCGGCCATCACCAGATCACAGGCGGCGGCGACGGAGACGCCCGCGCCGGCGGCGGCGCCGCGCACTTTGGCCACGATGGGTTTGGGCATGCGGCGCATGGAGAACATGATGGTATGCAGAGCGTGAATGCGGTGCAGGAAATAGGCCTGGGTCTCGGCCGGGCCGTGGCTGCCGAGGTATTCGTGCATGTTCTTAACGTCACCACCGGCCATGAAGTGATCGCCGGCGCCTTCCAGCACGATGCAGCGGATGGCGTCGTCGAACTCGGCCTCATGAAACAACCGGTCCATCTCGCTGCGCATTTCCATCGATAGGGCGTTGCGCGCCTCGGGGCGGTTCATGGTCATGGTGGCGATGCCACTGTCTATGGTCATTTCACAATCGGCCATGGTCTGTATCCTTGCGGTAATGAGAAAAATCTACTGTCGGCAAGCTAGCGTCTAGCCGCGCGCCTGCCTAGACTGATTCTCTCCCAATAGCTGACAAAGCGCCTGCGTGGTGTCCCGGACCGGTTGCGCGCTGCCCTGCACCCGTGCCAGCAACAACGCGCCTTCCAAACCGGCGATGACCGCCGTGGCCGTGGCCGGAATTTGCGCCGCCGGCCAATGGTGTTGCGTCAATAGCGTCTCCATCACGGCCCGCCAATCTGCGAACACGGCCCGCCCTGCCTCTGTTATGGCCTCTGAATCCGGCGCGGTCTCCAGCAGTGTCGTGGTGATGGGGCAGCCGTCGCGGAAGTTCGAGGCTTCCAGCCAGCGCACCAGCAGATCGGTATAGCGGCGCAGGAAATCCGCCGGATTATCCGCTTGCCGGACCAATTCGGCGAAGGTCTCCGTCACCAGGCCGCCGGCCGCCGTGACCGCCGCCGCGCCGATCTGTTCCTTGCCGTCTGGGAAATAGTGATAGAGGGAGCCGCGCGCGGCACCGCTGGCGGCCAGAATATCGCGCAGCCCGGTGCCGCTGTAGCCCTGGCGGCGGAACAGTTTCGCCGCCGCCCAGATCAGGCTGTCCCGTTGCTTGCGGCCTTTTTGCAGTTGCGGCATGGCGGTTTCTGTAAATATGTCGACCAGTCGTCATAGTAATAGTGATATGCGGATTTATCAACCAAGTATCTGCGCGGCGCCGACGGCAACATGGATTGCCGGGTCAGGCCCGGCAATGACGACCTATTTTTCAGTTAGTGTGTGACACAAAGAGCTGGGCAAAAAATCGGCCGGCTGCCTCGTAGCCCTGGATGCCCGGATCAAGTCCGGGCATGACGCATTTCTCGGCTTTTAGCCGATTACTCTCCCAGATCGTCATTGCCGGGCTTGACCCGGCAATCCATACCGCAGCCGCGCGAGCGGCCGTTTTCATTGGCCCGGTTTCGCCCAAGGCGATCCCTGGTTAACTCAAGCTGTCGTATACCGCCGTTTCGAACGCCAGGAACAGGGGCAGGGACAGCGTGTCGCAAAAGGGATAAATCTGCGTCGCATAGACGCCCGCGATATCCTTCGCGGGATCAATCCAGTAATAGGTGTTGGTCAGCCCGGCCCAGGCCAGGCTGCCCGCCGAGCGCCCGGTCGGCGCAGGGCCCAGGTTGATCATGAAACTCAGGCCCCAGGCCTTTTCCACGCCGGGAAAAAATTCCGCATCGTTGGAAAGAGGCGGCACCGCCGTCATCATGGGCCCAACACGGGTATCGCCCATTTGGTTGGCTGACATCATGGCAACGGTCTCTGCCGCCAAGATCTGGCCACCAGGACATTCGCCCCGGTTCAGGATCATACGCAGGAATTTCGTGTAGTCCTCCACGGTTGATAACAAGCCGCCGCCGCCGGTATCGAACTCCGGCTCGGGCAGGCCGGCACCGCCGCCGGTCGCCCTCAAGGCGCCATCATCGCCACGCAGATGTATCGCGGCCTGGCGCGAGGCCATATCGGGACTGGCCTTGAAACTGCTGCTGGCCATGCCCAAGGGGGCAAAAATGCTGGCTTGCATGTAATCGCCAAGGCGTTGGCCGGTGACGGCTTCGACCATCTGTCCGGCCCAATCGATACTGATACCATAGTTCCATTCTGTGCCTGGATCGAACAGCAAAGGCGTCTTCAAGGTCGCCAGTTTACGGGTACGGATCGAGGGACTGTCCGTCGCCGCCTGATAATCCAAAATCTCCCGGTTCCACATCTCGTAGCCGAAACCGGCGGTATGGGTCAGCAGGTGGCGCAGGGTAATGGCGGTTTTAGCCGGACGCAGTATCGGCTGGCCGCCGTCATCAAAGCCGTCCAATACCGGCACCTCGCCAAGATACGGGATGACCTTGGAAGCCGGGGCATCCAACTCCAATTCGCCCTTTTCCACCAATTGCATGGCGGCGGTGGCGGTGATCGCCTTGGTCATCGAGGCGATGGAAACCACCGTATCGAGGCTCATGGCGGTGCCGCCGCCCAATTCGCGCTCGCCAAAGGCGCCTTGATAGAGGGTCTCCGCGCCATTGGTCAGCATGGCCGAGACGCCGGGCACATCGCCCCGGTCAACGCCAGCCCGCAACAGGCCATCCAGGGAAGTTTTCAAACCGGTCACGATACAGCCTTTCAAATGGTCTAAGTCGCGAATGCTTTCTTCAGGCCCGGACGCTCGTTCAGGCGCTTGATATAGGCCGCGACGTTCGGTTTGTCGGAGATATCGGCGCCCAGGCGGGCCGCCACCGTGCAGGCATGACCGGTCATGATATCGGCGCCAGAGAACTCACCGGCCAGGAACTCACGGTCTCCCAGGGCTTGATCAACGGCGCCCAGCATGCGGGTCAGCTGTTTCCTGGCGCGGTCGATATTGACCGGGTTGCGCCGGTCCTCGGGCAACAGAATGGTTTCCACCACCAGGACGTTGACGTGGGGCATGATCATGCCTTCGGCATAATGCAGCCATTGCAGGTAGGCGGGAAAATCCGGCGAATCCGTGCCGGGCCGCATGCGGCCGCCAGCGTGTTTTGCCAAGATGTATTCGACGATGGCGCCAGATTCGAAAATCGTCACATCGCCATCGGCCAGCGACGGCACCCGCGCCATGGGATTAATTTTCAGATATTCCGGGTCACGCATGCTGGGATCGCCCAGCTTGAACATCTCCAACTCGTAGTCCAGGCCCAGTTCCTCGCACAACCAGACAATGCGGACGGAACGGGTATTGGGTGCGTGATAAATCTTCATGGAAATGCTCTCCAGGCGACGTTCAGGTTAATCAACAATACTAAACGCACCATAGGCCGCGCCATTGCGCCGATCAATCGCCATGCACCTCATGCACCGGCCCCAGGGGATAATAACGCACGCCGGAGCGCAGTTTTTGGTAGGCGCAATCGGCAGGATTGGCGGCATGGCCGCCGGGCGCGATGGCGGCAAAGGTGGTTTCGGAAATCGGATCGAAATGGGCCCGGTAATGGCAGGTGCTTTTCAGGACAATAATATTCTGCTCTTCCAGCACCACGCCCAGATGCTCGAATACCGTGCGGTCCAGGGCCTGCACCCGCCGGCTACTGACAGCCACTTTGACGCCGCCAATGGATAACAATGCTGACGGACCCACATTGTAGGCCTTGCCCTGGGCCACGGGGCCGGTGGTCTGATAGCGGCCATCATTGATCACCTCGACCTTGAAGCGACCATGAAACGGCACCACGCCGGGCAAGTCCGTGCGTCCGCCCAGATCCAATTCGATCACCGCGCCGACACCGGCCGCATGGGCTGCTTTGGCGGCAAGGTCGTCGCAGACCGCACCGAACAGCGCGCCCTGGGCATCGTGCGCGACCAGGGCCGCCAGCATGCCCACCGTATCGGCACTGCCGCCGCAGCCTGGATTGTCTTGCGTGTCGGCGACAACGATGGGTTTGGAGGCGCTCTCGGCCAGGCGCATGGCCTCGACCACCGCATCGTCGGGGGATCGCACCGGCTGGGCGAACTCCGCCTCTTTCAGGGCGATCATCTGGGTTATTTCGTCCACCGCGGCGTCCGCTGCCTCTTGGCTGTAGGCGTGCGCGCTGACCGTGACGCCGCAGGCTGCCGCATCCGATGGTGGGAAGCCGGCCAGATAGGCCAGCGACAGCATATCCTCGGTCTGCCGCGCCGCCGCCGCCTCGACAATGCCTTTGGACGGTTCCACCAAGGTGCATTGAAAATTCAGCGGCAGCAGAAACGGCAGCTGGCGCAGAGCGCGGCCCGCCGGCCGGCCCTCGATCAACAGCCGCGTCATGGCGGCGTGCGCCCGTTCACCCGTGGCGTATTGATCCACATGGGGATAGGTGCGGTAGGGTAGAATGGCGTCCGCATGCTCGACCATGGCCGGGCTGACATTGGCATGATAATCCAGGCTGATCACGATCGGCACTTCGTCGCCGACCACGGCGCGGACCCGGCGCAGCAATTCCCCCTCGGCATCGGCATGCTGGGCCGAGACCATGGCGCCGTGCAGGTCCAGATAAACCCCATCCACGGGCAATACATCCGACAGCCGGCCCAGAATCTCACCGGAAATGCGTTCATAGGCATGCGCCGTGACCATGCCGCCCGGCGTGGTCGAGGTCCACAACAGCGGTGCCAGTTCATGATTGCCATCATTGCCGGCCATGAAGCCGGCGGTGGAGGCACCGGAGACGGCGAACTCCTTCAAAACCTCGTCGCCGCGCAGAATACCGGGCCGGTCGGGGGGCCGGGCAAAATGCTCATAGTCAGTTGGTTCGGGCACGAAACAATTGGTTTCGTGCATGAAGCCGGCCATTGCGATGCGTGCCATGTCTATGCGCCACCTTTGCTATTTTCCGAAAGCCTAGCGCAAGCTCAAAACGATGTCACGACAGGTGCCGTGGGCAATGGCGTTGACGCGTTGCTGGAATGCCGCACCTTGGTATAGGCTGTGTGTGATGTCGTGTTGGAAAGCAGGATTTGGACCAGATTGATGTATGACGAACCGCCGCCAATGGAACCGCCGCAGGACCCGCCGCCAATGGAACCGCCCTATTGGTTCGAACAGGCCCTGAAAATCACCCCGGCCTCGCACCAGTTGCAGGTCATGGATTGTGATATCAACTATTTGCGTTGGGGGGCCGAAGCTTCGAAGCGCCCCGGCATATTGTTCATTCACGGGGCCAGCGCGCACGCCCATTGGTGGGATTTCATCGCACCGTTTTTTGCCGCCGACCGTCCAATCGCGGCCATTGATCTGTCCGGCATGGGCGACAGCGGCTGGCGCGAAAGCTATGGCAGCAAGGTTCACGTACCTGAAATCGCCGCTGTGCTGGCGGATGCTAAATTGGGCGAAAAGCCGATCATCGTGGGGCATAGTTTCGGCGGTTTCATGACCATGTGCTACGCCCACGCTCATGGCGAGAAGCTATCGGGCGCGGTTATCGTTGATAGTCCCTTGCGGCCGGAAAACCGCCCCGATAATCGACCCGGCGGGGAAAAACCACGGCTATATGATCCGCCCAAGCGTCCTCCCAACCGGATCTATACCGACAAGGACGAGATGATCTACCGCTTTCGCCCCATTCCACCGCAATTTTGCGACAACGAATATATTGTCGAACATATCGCCCGCCATTCCCTCAAGGAATGCGAAGGCGGATACACCTGGAAATTTGATACCACCGCCCGCGTCTCCGGCCTGCATGACGAGCCGTTGGAGGATTATCTGCGCCAGCTAGCCTGCCCCAAGGCCATGATTTATGGTGACGAAAGCGCCATTTTCGGCCCGGACGTGGTGGATTACATGGCCCCCATATTCGATACCGCCAATCCCATGATCGGCATTCCCGATGCCCAGCACCATTTGACCATGGACCAACCGCTGGCATTCGTGACCGCCCTGCGCGCCATTTTCGCGGTCTGGGATGTTTGAGGGCGATTAGCAGCCGGTCATGTACCTTCGGCTAATTCCGGCGCCACCAGCTCACGGCAGTCGGGGGCGAATATCAGCGGTGCGCCGGTGGCCGCGGTCAATTCTTCGCGGCTTAGACCGGGGATGATCTCCCGCGCCACGAAGCTGCCCCCGGCCAAACCGACATCCACGTCCAGCACGGCCAAATCAGTGTAGACCCGCTTGACACAGGCCGGCGCCGTCAAGGGATAGCTGCATGTCGTGACCAGACGGGCGCCGCCGTCGCGGGTGCTGTGACGCATGATCACGTGCACCGCCTTGGCGCCCGCCGCCAGATCCATGGCGCCGCCGATCAACGGGCCCTTGTTGGGCACCTTTGCGTCCCAGTTGGCCAGATCGCCGTTGCCCGCGACCTGAAAGCCGCCCAGGATGGTGATATCGATATGTCCGCCCCGGATCATGGCGAAGGAGGCGGCGGAATCGAAAACCGATGCCCCATCCCGCAAGGTCACCCGCTGACTGCCGGCGTCGACCAGTTCCGGGTCGATCTCCGCCCCCTGGGCCACTGGGCCGACGCCGAGGATGCCGTTTTCGGAATGATAAAATATCTCGCGGTCCCCGGGGGCGTAATTGGCCGCCAGCACCGGCATGCCGAGGCCAAGATTGACATAGGCACCGTCGGGCAGGTCCTGGGCCGCGCGCCAGGCCATTTGATCGCGTGTCAAAGGTGTCGCCATATCTTAGTCCCGCCTCTAGTCTTTCCGCGCGGCCTGCAGCACCCGCTGTACATAGATACCGGGCAAATGCACCTGTGCGGGCGGCAGGGTCTGGTCCGATATCTCTTCCACCTCGACAATGGTCAGGCGTGCCGCCGTGGCCATTGCCGCGCCGAAATTCGACTGGGTGCCGCGAAAGAACAGATTGCCATAGCGGTCCGCCTTCTCTGCCCGCAATAGGGCAACGTCGGCGGTCAGGGCTGTCTCTAGGACACAGGTCTGGTCATTGAAATCACGCTGCTCGCGCCCCTCGGCCAACGGGGTGCCGGCGGCGGTGGGGGTATAAAAGGCGGGAACGCCCGCCCCGCCGGCGCGGATCCGCTCGGCGAACGTGCCCTGTGGCACGATTTCAAATGTTAACTTGCCGTCCTGCCATTGTCGTTCAAAGGCCGCCGGCGCCTGGCCCGGACCGCGAAAGGCCGTGGTGATGACATGGGCGATTTGCCCTTCGGCGAAGAAGACCGGATTGCTTTCCTCCAAGCGGCGGATGGCGTTCAGGATCATGGTCAGGCCGCTTAGCCCCATGCCGCTAAGGCCGTGAAGCAAATTGCCGGGGATGCCGGCATTGCCGAAACCACTGATCATGATCGAGGCGCCCGGCCCAATCCCTGCCAGGGCCGCTTGCAGATCGTCGACGCGCTTGTCAATCAAGGCCGCAACTCGTCAAACATCCGCTTGATAACAACAGGCGTCACGAAATTTTCCGCCCCTATTCGGCGGCTTCGTCGGCGATCTCGACCGGCTGGCCATCGACGCGGATTTCACCGATCATGTTGTCGACCGTCAGATAATGATCGAAATAGGTCAGGGTTGGCCTGGCGCCGAAGCGCTCTTCGATCCAGCCCCACCAATCATCGTTGAACCAGGCTTCCGCCGCTTCCCGCGATTCCCACAAATAGACCCCGCCGCCGCCGTCCTCGCCGTTGAGGAAATCCTTGCGCAAAAGGCCCTTTACATGCCGGTATTGCGGCGCGCTTTTCGAGGCGCCGGCGATGGAGGTAGCCTTGTCCGGCTTGGCCGTGCTGCGGGGAATTTGAACAATCGTGATGACCATGATGTGCGTCCTCTGATTTGCTCAGGGCAATTTTCAATGAATCAGTGTCGCCACAGCGGCTTAATCGGGCGATTTAACTAATTGCTTCAACTGCTCTACTGTTAAGGGTCTGAGCGTATTTGGAAATAAAGCGCAGTGGTTTAGTGTGATCCTAGCAGAACTTGACCGATTGTGCGCGGAGTTCAGCCGACCACCTTGATATAGGTATCTTTTTTCAGGATTTCGCCCTCGCCGAAGGTGTAGACATCGACGCCCAGCCAGTCCTGTTTCTCGCCGCTTTTCAAGGTGGCCCGGCGGTGCCATTCCGTATAGGCCTTGTCGCCAACGACCCGGGCATCAAGCTTATCCCAGCTCACTTCCTCGGTGGCGGCGAACAGATTATCAAAATAGCTTCTGATCTCGTCATGCCCCTCATAGCGGGTGCCGAACGGATCGGGCCCGACCGCATTCACGAAGGCGCCCTGCTTGGCGAAATAGCCGACCATGGCGCCGACATCGTGGCGGGCAAAGGCGGCGCCGATTTCTTCCAATAGGGCAAATGTTTCCTGTTCCGTCATAACCTCACCTCTTTCGTTTTGCTTTGGCTGCTACTCTAACTCACATTGCGGGAACCGCGCTACAACGCCCGGCGGACTTTCGGGAATACTTCTTCGGCCATCAACTGAAAGGTATCCAGCACCTGGGCTTGGGGCATGCCGACGCCCTGCACGCTCATGATGATATGGTTGGCGCCCAAAACCTGGTGATAGCGCAGCATCTCTTCGGCAACCTCGTCAGGGTCGCCGACAATAAAGCGGTCGCGGGCCAGATCCTCGTAATCCATGGTGATGTCCTGATCGCCCTTGGCCATGGCCTTGTCCTGGCCCCAGGTTTTGTACAGGTCGTATTGCGCCTTGATATAGGGTGCGGCGATCTCGATTGCCTGGTCATGGCTGGGCGCGCAGAACACTTCGCGGCGGATCGGCAGTTCGGCCGGAAATGGCCGGCCCAGCTTGTCCAACTCCGCCCGGTACAGATCCATCTGCCGCGACAAGGTCGGTAAATTCTGATGCGGATTAAGGTACCAGCAGTCGCCCAGGCGGGCGGCACGCCTGACCGCGTTGTCCGCATTGGCGCCAATCCAGATCGGCGGGTGCGGCGTTTGCACCAGGGGCAGGGAGACCACCGCTTCATCAAGCTCGAAATGAGAACCTTTCATGGAGACCTTTTCCTCGGTCCAAAGCCGCTTTATAGCCTCCAGATTCTCTTCAAAGCGGGCCACGCCCTCGCCTTTCCTAACGCCGAAACCCTTGTATTCCACGTCGCGGTAACCCAGGGCGCAGCCAAAGATCACCCGGCCTCCGGACATCACGTCCATGGCCGCGAAATTCTCCGCCACCTCCAGCGGATTGTGCAGGGACAACAGGACGATGCCGGCATTCAGGCGTACGTTCGGTGCCTCGGCCATGACCCGGCACAGGTAGGGCACCTGCATGAATTCGCGATGGGGAAAGGTGGAAAAGTGAGAACCCGTGGTAATCGAGTCGTAACCCAGCCGGTCCAACACGCGGGCCTGCTCCATCAGCTCAGCAAAATGAGCCGACATATCATCACCCCATTCAAAGACGCCGCGCTGCATCACGCCAAACTGCATCTTCCCGCTCATGAGATCAGCTTTCCAATACGTTCGATATTTGCCAGCACCTCGCCCTGGTCCAGGCCCGGCCATTGCATGCGCATGAGGAAATGATCGCTGCCGGTCTGCTCGGCGCATTGCTGTAATTGATCGCGGACTTCCACGGCGTCGCCAACCAGGAAATGGCTGGCAACGTAATCATCGAAGGCGCTTTCGAAATCGCCGGCGGCGGCACCTTCCTGCCCCCAGGCGGCGTAGGCGGAATATTTTGCCAGCAAAGGCCCGCGCGAGATTTCCCGGGCATGGGCGCCGTTGCGTCCGATGAAGCATTCCCGCACGATCGGGCATTTAACACTGTCGTCCAGGCCGGCCCGGCGACGTTCCTCGCGAAACATAGCCATGCATTCGTTCAGCCGCTCGAAAGACATGGTCGGCGCCACCAGCCAGGCATCGGCCAGACGGGCGGCGCGCCGGACTGCGCCTTCCACATCGCCGCCCAGCCAGATCGGCGGGCGCGGCTGTTGTTGCGGGCGTACGCCGGGGCGGGCATCGGTCAGCTGGAAATAGCGGCCCTCGTGGTTGACGCAATCCTCTGTCCAAAGCCGCTTGATGACCGCTAATCCTTCCGTCAGGCGGCCAACGCGATTCTTGATGTCCACCCCCATGGCCTGGAATTCCTCCACGCGATAGCCCAGTCCCGCCGCCAGGACATAATTGCCGTCACATAGCCAGTCGATGGTGGCGCCTTCCTCGGCCGCCAGCACCGGGTTCATCATGGACAGCAACAAGACACCGGGGCCGATCTGCATGCCGGCGGCATCCTCGGCCAGCAGGCCCAGCAGCGGGTTGGTCTGGAACATGCCCATGGGTCCGCTGACCAAATGCTGACCCAGCAGCAGCGAGGAAAAGCCGGTCTTCCGGGCCGCCTGAACCTGTTGCCGCAAATTAGCCAGTACCACCTTGGGGTTTTCCTCCGCCCGCCATTGCGATGCGGTAAACATGCCGATGCGCATTCCGTGCTCCATTCCTGCTGCTGTTTGCCGGCACTATGCTACACTTGCCATGACCATTGGTGGGGTATTTTTGTCGGAGGTAAGGCATGAAAGCGGGTTTCATAGGCACGGGCAGCATTGGCGCACCCTTGGCCGGCAACATCCTGGATCAGGAAAAATCACTGGTCGTCTTTGACATCAACCCAGCGGCAACCAGGGCCCTGGCGGAAAAACAGGCCAGCGTCGTGCAATCGCCGGCGCAGGTCGCCAGCCAGGCGGAGGTGGTTTTCGCCTGCATGCCCAGCATCGATAGTTTTCACGCCGTGGTGTCGGGCGCCGACGGCGTGCTGGCGGGCGATAAAATGACAACCTTCGTCAATCTGGGCACCATGGGTACCGAGGCCGTGGGCGAGATCGAGGCCGTCTTGTCGGCCAAGGGCATCGCCATGCTGGACTCGCCCATTACCGGCGGCGTGCAACGGGCCAAGGCGGGCGACATCACGGTTGTCACGTCTGGCCCACAGGAAGTCTTCGACCGGGTTGAGCCGTTGTTGCAGGCCTTTGCCCGCGATATCCATTACGTGGGTGACAAGATCGGCCAGGCGCAATTGGTCAAGATCGCCAACAACATCATGTCGTTCACCAACCTGGTGATCGCGTCGGAGGCCATGGTGATGGCGGCGAAAGGCGGCGTTGATCCGGAAAAGGCCCTGGGCGTTTTCAATGCGGGTTCCGGCCAGAACAGGGCCACCCTGTTGACCATGCCCAATTTTATTCTGAAAAAAGACGCCAACATGGAAGCACCCATGCACATCATCGAAAAGGACGCGATGCTGTGGCGCATGGAGGCCGAGCGTCTCGACGTACCGCAAAACGTCGCCGCCGCCACCTATCAAACCCTGCGCCAGGCCCTGGCCATGGGCCTGCACGACGGCGATCTCAGCGACATTGTCCAGGTGGTGGAACGAGCCGCCGGTTTCAAATTGCCCAAGACGCGGGACTAACGCGGGACTAACGCGGGATTAGAGCAATTTTCAATTAATCTGAGTCGCCCAAGACTTGTTTGGCGCGACTTAACTTATTGATTTAATTGCTCTTTTCTTGAGGGTCTGAGCATGTTTTGCAGCAACATGCTCTAGAGTTTCACGGCCCGGCTCAAACAACTCGGTTCAAATTACGCGAAGACTTCAGCAAACAGCTGCTTTTTCAGGTATAATCTTACAGGAAATAACTGCCGCTAAGGTGTCTTCGTGGAGCGGTTTGAAAAGGTCTCTGTTAGCCCCAACCTGGGCCTATTACTGGACTATTGGTCCGGGCTTTGCTTTGGCCGGCGAATGCCCGCGCGCGCGGATATCGACCCGATGGATATGCCGCGGCATTTGTTGCCGAATATCTTGTTAATCCAGGTTTTCCACGATCCGCTAAGGTTCTATTATCGGCTCATGGGCACGGCCATAGCGGATATCTTGGGCGAGGATTGGACCGGAAAGTTCAGCGATGAAATCCAATTAGCGCACGAGAATGTGCGGCTGCAATACATCGAAACGGTCGAAAAAGCGGCCCCGACCATCTACCTGAACCAATATAGCAAGTATGACCCTTCGGTCGGATACGAACGATTGCTGAATTACGAGCGCGTACTGTTACCGCTCTCCGACGACGACGCGGTGGTGCATCATCTATTGGGCGCCACTTTGGCCAAGCCGGCGGAAAGACCCTAAATCATCTAGACAAAAAAAGAACGTGGGGCCAAAAGGCCCCACGTTCCCATACAACGTGTATGTTTGGATCGATTAGAACGAGAATTTCGTTCCAATGACACCAACAGTAGCTTCGCCCTCGGTTGCGGGAGAAGCATTAGCAATGTTGGCCGAGTCCTCGAAATCCCAGAACTGCACGCCACCAAAGAGCTTGATCCCAGGCCCGAGATTGTAAGTACCACCAACGGATACATACTCGGTCTGGTCATCACGCGTGGATTTCACGCCACCGACGAGAATTTCCTGCTGGGCACGGATGTACTGAGCGCCAACGCCCCATGGGCCGGTGTTGTACTGCACACCAAGGGTGTAGGTCTCACGATCGGTACCAGGGGAACCCGCCGCGATCGCCGCACCACCAGCGCCGATGTCATTGATCTTGGTGAACTTGCCGCCGATCTGGAAGCCACTGAAGCCAATTTGCAGACCGCCGCCATAACCGTCGGCGTCTTTACCGGAAGCCACGCCAACGGCAGTGGCTTCGGTCTCGGACGTGAACCAGTTAACGAAGCCCTTGACACTGGCGGAACCAAGTTTGCCAGTGTAGTTGGCGCCTACGTCAACGATCTCGTTGGCAGTGGTGCCGCCGAGCTTGCTGTCAAGGCCCGAACCACGGGAGTTCGTCGCGCCGTTCTCAGGCATGTAGCTGAGGCCGAGCTGGAAGCCGGACATCCGCGGTGTGAAGTAGTTCATCTTCGTCTCTGGCGTGGAGGCCAAACCCGCGCCCCCGCCGTAGTCGTTGATGCCCAGGCCGTTCGGCGTACCGGTGCCGATCGGGAAGTGAGAACCAAAGTTGCCGAAGCCGTCAATCATCTCGCCAACGCGGCCATAGGACATCAGCAACGCCGGGCCCCAGGTCTCGCCGTATTCGATGCGGCCAAAGGAACCATCGGCCCAGATGTAGGAGTTATCCATCTGGTCACCAGAAGTTTCACCCTCAAGCTGAACCATCACGCCGAACTTGATGCCGTTATCAAGCGTGGTTTTGCCGCTGAAATAAATTTCAGACTCACGGCCGAAACCGTGGCTGCGGTTGTCAGTGGCAAGCGCCGAGCCCGACGGGGCATCGTTGTCGCCATCACCAACTTGGATCGCCGCGCGCCAGTAGCCGCCCAGGCCAAGTTTGATCTTTTCAGCAGCGCCGGCGGAACCAGCTACCAGGCTGACGGCGATCAACGCCGTTGTCCCGTAAAGAATATTTTTCATCGCTGTCTATCTCTTCCTCTCAATTAGCGGCCAACGCAAGAAAACAGGGCACGGGCCTATAGACAAATAGTAACCAAGCAGCATAGAGCACTTTTTCTGGGCCTCGGGTCAAGTCATCATGCCGGACAGTGTGTCGAAAATCGTTCACTGTGGCAAAGTTGCAACGAAGTCTGAATCCTGGTTTTCCGGCCCTCTTGGAAGGCCACCGCCACTTTGTTAACCATTTGTTAACGAAATAAAGAGTTTCCAGGCGGTTTGGCGCAAATATCACGGGGCCGGGGATGGCGCCGGCGGCCGGTTTCGCTTCGCGCCACCGCCGCGATGCGACAACAAATCCCTGCAGCAGATTCAGCCGGTTGACGAGGCGCCATCCTTCACCGCCCGCATGACAATGGTGGTTTCCATGATCACATTGTTATAAAGGCGCATGGCCTCCTGCAGCTCCGCTGGCTTGATCTTGCCCTTTTGCAGCCGGCTACGCCAGGGCTCGTCCGGCAAGACATCGAAAGACACGATTTCAAAGTCCACGCCCAGATAAAGTCCCAAGGGCGTATTGGGGATGCCCTTTTTGCGCCATTCCCGGTTACGTTTTTGCGAAAACATCTCCAGGCCCTGTACCGTAATCGGCCGAACATGGGTCGGATCGTTTAGATAATGATCGTGACGCGGATGGGGCACAACGATGCGCACCTGGGCGCCAGGCTTGCAAATACGCCATAACTCCTTGATAATAGCCAGATAACCGTCCGTGGTGGCGCCCAGATGCTCCAACACATGACGCAGCTGAATTTCCTGGGCGCTATCGTCCTCCCAGGGCCACGGCGTCGCCTCCAGATCCACCAGCTGATCGGGTTCCGACAACGGGCTCTTGTCGACGTTGATCCAATCGGCTTTCTTGTCAAAGCCGCAACCCAGATTTAGGCGCATTCAACTAGCTTCTCGATTTCATCAGGTTTCCGGTACAATCCATCGGGGCAGTCTAAACCGCATTTCGCCGCCTGGCCACGGCCAGGTGCGGATGAAGAATTTTACGATCACGCGCTATTTAGATTGTCTGCCCCGCCAGCCCCTGGTACGAAAGCGCTGATTTGCCACTATTCAATCTGTAACGAATCGACGCAATCCAAACCGTGGGTTTTTCATGCGATCATCGCCTCATCTTCACGCCCTTGAGGCTGAAGCCATTCATATTTTTCGCGAAGTGGCCGCCGAATGCCGCAAGCCGGTGATGCTTTATTCCATTGGCAAGGATTCGTCCGTTCTGCTGCATCTGGCCATGAAGGCGTTCTATCCTTCGATCCCACCGTTTCCGATCATGCACGTGGACACAACCTGGAAATTCCGGGAAATGATCGAATTCCGCGACAAGCTGGCCGCCGATCTAGGCATGGACCTGATCGTTCACGTCAATCAGGAGGGTGTCGATAAGGGTGTCGGGCCGTTTTCGCACGGCAGCGCGGTGCATACCGATGTCATGAAAACCCAGGCCTTGAAGCAGGCCTTGGACAAATACGGCTTCGATGCGGCTTTTGGCGGCGCCCGCCGGGACGAGGAAAAAAGCCGCGCCAAGGAGCGTGTTTTCTCCTTTCGCTCCAACCTGCATCGCTGGGACCCCAAGAACCAACGTCCGGAATTGTGGAATATCTATAATACGCGGATTAATCCCGGCGAGAGCATCCGGGTCTTTCCGCTCAGCAATTGGACGGAATTGGATATCTGGCAATATATCTATCAGGAACAGATTGCCATGGTGCCCCTGTACTTTGCCGCCGAGCGGCCGGTGGTGGAGCGCAATGGCACCTTGATCATGGTCGATGACGAGCGCATGCCGCTTGAACCCGGCGAAACACCGAAACTTGAAATGGTGCGCTTTCGCACCCTTGGCTGTTATCCCCTAACCGGCGCCGTCCGCTCCGAGGCGGCGACACTGCCGGAAATTATCCAGGAAATGCTACTTTCGACCACGTCCGAGCGCCAGGGCCGGGTCATCGACCAGGATGCCGATGCTTCCATGGAGCGGAAGAAGCAGGAGGGGTATTTCTGATGCCCCATACCCCGACCAGAGAGAATGCCCAAACGGAGGTGGAAGCTTATCTGGCGGAACAGGGCCAAAAGGGTCTGTTACGCTTTCTAACCTGCGGCAGCGTCGATGATGGCAAGAGCACGCTGATCGGCCGGCTGCTGTTCGATAGCAAACAGATTTTCGAGGATCAGCTTGCCTCGCTTGAAAGCGACAGCAAGCGCTTTGGCACGCAGGGCCAGAATATGGACCTGGCCCTCCTCGTCGATGGCCTGGCGGCGGAACGGGAACAAGGCATCACCATTGATGTCGCCTATCGTTTCTTCGCCACCGACAAGCGCAAATTCATCGTCGCCGACACGCCGGGCCACGAACAATACACCCGCAACATGGCGACGGGCGCCTCGACCGCGGATCTCGCCGTTATCTTGGTGGATGCGCGCAACGGCGTGGCCACGCAAACCCGGCGCCACAGCCACATCGTTGCCATGCTGGGCATCAAACAAGTGGTTCTGGCGGTCAACAAGATGGACCTATGTGACTATGCCCAGGACGTGTTCGACGCCATCGTCGCGGATTATCTGGCGTTCGCCGGTACGGTCGGCCTGGAAAACATCACCGCCATTCCGCTTTCGGCCCTACAGGGCGAAAATGTCCTGAACCCTTCGGCCGCGATGCCGTGGTACACCGGCGAAACACTGATGGCGGCATTGGAAAATGCCGAGACCGGCGCCGGTCGCATCGATGGCCCGGCGCGCTTTCCCGTGCAGTGGGTCAACCGTCCCGATCTGAGTTTTCGCGGCTACAGCGGCACCCTGGCCACCGGCCGTTTGCGCCCTGGCGACGAGATCGTCGTTCTGCCCGGGGCGAAGACCTCGCGCATCGATCGGATCGTCGCCCATGGTGGTGATTGGGAAGAGGCGGTGGCGGGTGATGCGGTGACCTTGACCCTGGCGGATGACGTCGATGTCTCGCGCGGCGACGTGATCGCCAGCATGGAAGGGCGCCCGGAAACCTCCGACCAGTTTCAAGTCCGCCTGATCTGGATGCACGAAGAACATCTGTTGCCGGGACGGTCCTATCTTTTAAAAACCGCCAATCAGATCGCGCCCGCCGCCGTTTCGGAACTGAAGTACAAAATCAACGTCAATAATCAGGAGCATGAAGCCGCCAAGGTGCTGGAGCTCAACGAAATAGGCATCTGCAATCTTACCCTGGCCTCACCGATCGCCTTCGAACCCTATGGCACGGACCGGACCCTGGGCAGTTTCATTCTGATCGACCGCTTGAGCAATCACACGGTCGCCGCCGGCATGATCGATTTCGGCCTGCGCCGCGCCACTAATATTCACTGGCAGTCGGTGGCCGTGGACAAGCGGGCCCGTGCCCAACAGAAACATCAACGCCCGGGCGTCTTATGGTTCACCGGCCTGTCGGGGTCGGGCAAGTCCACCATCGCCAATATTGTCGAACAGAAACTGCATGAGATGAACCGGCATACCTATTTGCTGGATGGCGATAATGTGCGCCATGGCCTGAACCGGGATCTTGGTTTTACCGATGCCGACCGGGTGGAGAACATCCGCCGCGTCGGCGAAGTGGCTAAACTGATGGTCGATGCCGGCCTGATGGTGCAGACCGCCTTTATCTCGCCGTTCAGGGCGGAACGCCGCATGGTGCGCGAGTTACTGGATGAGGGCGAGTTCCTGGAAATCTTTATCGATACGCCGCTTGCGGTTTGTGAACAGCGCGATCCCAAGGGGCTTTACGAAAAGGCCCGCGCTGGCGAGATCAAGAATTTCACCGGTTACGATTCGCCCTATGAAGAACCGGAACAGGCCGATCTTAGGATCGACACCGTCGCCCTGTCGGCGGAGCAGGCGGCGGATGAAATCATCAACTTTCTAAAACAACGCGGCTACCTCGAAGCCGACGATGGCGGCGAATAACGCGCTATCCCGCAAACCCGGAAATCGCCGCAATACCTATCGCGCCGCTGGGACCGAGGCGCAGGGCATTGCCCACATTAATGCCGCCCAGGGCATAGACCGGCAGATTTGTCCGCCCGCTCAGCTGGGCAAAGCGCCTTGGTCCCATGGTGCGGGCGCCGGGATGGCTGGCGGTTGGAAAGACGGGCGAGAGCAGTGCCGCATGGGCCCCCAGGCGCGCCGCGCGCAGCAGGGCCGGTTCGGAATGGGCCGCCGCCGTGATCAGCCAGCCCGGCTTGCGGGGCAAAACTGGCGGCCGGGCCGTCTGCCATTCGGGCAGATGCACACCATGGGCATCCAGCTTCCAGGCCAGGCGCCAATCCCCGGCCACCAACAAAGACAGCTTTCGCGCCCGGCACAGTGCCATCAGCGCGCGCCCCAGCTCCTCGCGCCCGGCAGCATCATAGTGCCGTAATATGACGGCGCTGCCAGGCGGCAGGGCGGCGGCGGCAGGCAGCGGGTCGGCCAAACGCGCCGCATCGCTCAACAGAATTAGCCGAGGCAGATGGGCGATTTCTCCCGCGTGGCGATTGAGGCGGAGCGATAGCTTTGTTAGGGTCGGGGCGGACATAGGAAAGAACATGCCATGGCTTTGAGCGATGAACCAGTCAACAGCGCGGGGGTCGACGTCGCCGCCAATCTAGCTGGGGTTCAGGCCTTTATCGCCGCCGCCGCGCAATCGGCGGGCCGGGGCGAGGGCGATGCCGCTTTGGTGGCGGTGTCAAAGACCCAAGGCGCGGCAGATATTCTGCCTGTCATCCAGGCCGGACAGCGTTTGTTCGGTGAAAACCGGGTGCAGGAGGCGCAAGGCAAATGGCCGGCTTTGAAGGCCGCCAACCCTGATTTGCGCCTGCATCTGATCGGCCCGCTGCAAACCAACAAGGTGAAGGACGCGGTCGCCTTGTTCGATGTCATCGAAACCGTGGACCGTCCCAAGCTGGCCCGCGCCCTGGCCCGCGAGATGGAAAAACAGGATCGTCGTCTGGATTGTTTCATCCAGGTCAATACCGGTGAAGAAGAACAAAAGGCCGGGGTCTGGCCCGAAGACGCGGACGCTTTCATCGCCCTGGCCCGTGACGAACTTGGTTTGTCCGTGCGCGGCCTGATGTGCATTCCCCCGGTGGAAGAGGAATGCAGCCTGCATTTCGCGCTGCTGCGCGAGATCGCCCAGCGCAATGGCCTGGACGGGCTGTCCATGGGCATGAGCGCGGATTACGAAGTGGCGATCCAGTTCGGCGCCACCCTGGTACGGGTCGGCACGGCCATATTCGGTGCCCGCAAGCCCTATCCTTAAGGCGAGAACTGAATTTCGCAGCTGTCGTCAAGCTCCACCAGCAAGGCCACCAGGTCATCCCGCGCCAGCGCAACGCAGCCCTCCGTCGGGCCATAGCCGGGGCTGGCCACGTGCATGAAGATGGCGCTGCCCGCGCCGGGGACGACCGGAGCATCGTTGTGCCCAAGGATCACCACCAGATCGTAGAGGCCGTCGGCCCGCCACATACTTTCCGCGCTGGCCCCATGGGGCAGGGTGACGGGCCCGTTGTAGGCGGGATCGTCGGGCGCGTCGCACCAGCCGTCATCGGGACGGATTTTCGCCATGGCCAGTTGGCTCACCGGTTGCGCCAGACGATCGGCCCGGTACAACAGCCGCCGCAAGGGGTAGCGGCCGCTGGGCGTGATGCCGTCGCCTTCCACCTTTTGCGCGCGGATGCCGCCCCGGCCCAGGGCACAGCGGTAACGCCGGGCGCCGTGGTGCAGGAAACCATCAGCCGTGACGTGCAGCAGCACAATAAATCACCTATCTCATCTCGAATATTTTCTTAACGATAAACACCTTATCCCCCATTTCCCAGATGAACTCGTTAATCGATGCCCTGAGATGGAGATTATGCTATAAGAATCAATATGTTGAGGAGTTGATGGAGTGGTTGGCATGGCACACCCGATGGGTGAATCGAAACGGGAC
>Ga0233428_1001569_pt1 | contig 23935 bp, 17 predicted proteins | sample SI_118_April2016_4_FD_179890 | JGI IMG/M metagenome (GOLD analysis project Ga0233428, IMG submission 179890) | Seawater microbial communities from Saanich Inlet, British Columbia, Canada - SI_118_April2016_120_MG | ecosystem: Environmental > Aquatic > Marine > Inlet | place: Canada: British... | reverse complement strand
GGCTCTGCTAGGTGGGGTACTGACTAATGCATATTTACTTTGATTTAGATAATACTATTATTGATGAAACTGGTGATAATGTGCGCCCCGGTATGCATGAGCTATTAACTTCATTTAAGCGCCATGGTGTGAAGCTATCTATTTGGACAGCAAGTGTTCGTGATCGCGCCGAACCTATTCTTAGCAATCTAAGATTAAAAGACTACTTTACTGATTTTGTGTATCGTGATGATTACGATCCTGATGCAGGTTATGGGAGGGCAAAGCCTAAAGATATACGCTTTGGCGATGGCGATATGTTGATTGATGACAGCTATAACCATGTAGAATTTGTTAAATCGATAGGGCGTCAAGGGTTCAGGATAACGCCTTATATTAGTTATATAAATCCTGATCCAGACCCTATTGAATTAGAGCAAATACACACAATTGTACTACCTAATGTTCCTTTTAAAATTCAGCGTAGTTTTTTTCTTAAAAGAATATTTAGCGAGCTATTTAGAAAAAAGAAGCAACTGCCACTTTGGATTAAATAAAAAATAGTCATTTGAATAATGTTACAATATTCAAATGACTACAAATACACAAAACCGTGGCGGTGCTAGATTAGGCGCTGGCCGTAAGAAAAACTCGGGTAAGTTTAAAGAAAATACCAAGGTGATTCGCGTACCACTGAGCTTAATTGATACAGTTAAATCCACTCTAGAAGTGTATAAATCTCAATTAAAGTCTGATGTTGAAGTGCTCAAGCCAGATTTCAATGCACCTAGTTTTGCTACCCCCATATTCTCCTCGCGCGTTCAAGCAGGCTTCCCTTCTCCTGCAGACGATCATCTAGAGGATCGGCTTGATTTGAATAAGTATTTAATTCATCATCAAGAGGCTACATTCTTTGTTCGTGCGCAAGGTGAATCAATGCTGAATGCAGGTATTCATTCTGGAGATATTCTGATCGTAGATAAATCGTTGCCCGCTAAAAGTGGCAAGATAGTAATCGCTGTAGTTGATGGTGAGTTTACGGTTAAGCGCCTGCATAAATACAAAGGCAAAATTAGTTTAAAGGCTGAAAACCCAGAGTTTAAAGATATTGAGATTCGAGAGGGTAGTGAGCTTATTATTTGGGGTGTGGTGACATCTGTTATTCATCAATATGCCTAAGGCTAATCAGCAGAAATTTGCATTAGTAGATTGTAATAATTTTTATGCTTCATGTGAAAGGGTGTTTGATCCAAAATTGGAAAGAGAGCCTGTTGTGGTTTTAAGTAATAATGATGGTTGTGTTATTGCACGCTCTAATGAGGCTAAGTCACTTGGAATTAAGATGGGTGTTCCGTATTACCAAGTAAAAGACTTGTTGATTAGTAAATCAGTGGCAGTCAAGTCTTCTAACTATCCTTTGTATGGTGATATGTCATCTCGGGTGATGAAGGTTATTAGTTACTATTCTCCAGTACAAGAAGTATATTCAATCGACGAAAGCTTTCTAGATTTATCAGGTTTTACGATCAATCTGAATGCGCATATGCAAACACTCAAAAATCAAGTTAAGTCATGGACAGGAATTCCTGTTTGTGTGGGTATGGGTAGCACTAAAGTGAGAGCAAAACTAGCTAATCGGATTGCTAAAATTTATCCAAAATTTAACGGGGTTTTTGATATTGATACTTTGCCAAATAGTCGCTTTGAAAAGCTACTGGACTCTGTTGAGGTTAATGACATTTGGGGCATTGGAGGTAAATCTACTCAAAAGCTTAATCAGATTAACATTAATACTGCATATGATTTTTATAAGGCTGATATTGGTATTATTGAAACCTTGCTAGGTGTAAATGGTAAGCGTATCTATCGAGAGCTCTATGGACACTCTTGTTTGGCAATAGAAGAGATACCTCCAGCTAGAAAACAAATTGTATCCTCACGCTCATTTGGACTTGATTTAAGCGACTTTGATGAAATCAACCAAGCGTTGACTAGTTTAACCAGAAGGGCTGTTGAAAAGCTCAATAAGCAATCTTTAGCAGCTACTTCAATGAGTGTATTTATCTACACCAATCCTTTTAAGAAAGACGTTCCATGTATTAATTTGTCCAAGACTATCGGCATGGGGTCACCTATTAGTGATGCAAGCCTATTGATACCATTATGTGCAAAGCTACTTAAGCAGATTTATGAGCCAGGTTATAAATTTTATAAAGGAGGTATCATGCTAGGAAATTTAACACCAGATAAAAGCCAACAAGACTTGTTTATTGTTAGTCAAAAAAGTACACAACTGCAAGATCATCCTTATGGAAATTTATTGAAATATGCAAGCGAGCTTGGAAATGATCGTTGGCAGTCAAGGGTTGAGTTTCAATCAAATAGATTTACAACGTGCTGGGGTGAGTTGTTAATTGTTTAGTAATTTTAAAAATTACTTGAAATATGTTTAAGAATAACGGACTAGCACAGTAAATCAGGTCACTACAGTTTAAAATTTTAGGGAATTGTATTTTCTAAAAGAGTATGGGTATTTTGTTATCAAGTTATTTAGTTTGATGGATTGACCAATTTCCAGACTTATTTTTACACGCAACTAGGTACCTTTCGCCTATCTCGGTAAGCTTGCATTGGTAATTATTAGCATTCTTGAATTTCGAAACAATTTTGATAGTTTGGATACCTTTAGAAGTTGAGATATTTTTTATATCTTTATTAAGAGCTTCTAGTAATTTGGAGGCAATATTTCTAGAATTATCTTTAATTCTAGGTGGTAACCCCCTTGTAATAGGTTGTTTTGTTTGGGTAGCTACTTCCACTATAAATTCATCTTCTTTAGAAGCTGATTGATATTCATTTACAGGTCCATTAATCAGCATATCACCATATGGATTAGTGTATAAATTTTTCATACCTTGGGATCCAATTAATAAACCAAACATCACTGATGCAGCAAGAGATTGCACTGGATAATTTTTAAAGAAACCAACAACCATATTGTCCTGTTCAATGGCAACACTCGTAGTTGAGTCAGAGTGCTTTACAGAGGGGGGAAGGCGAGTTATTTTTTTATCATTTGATATTATATCTTGCTCATCTATTAAGTCCTCAATGTGCTTGGGTAGCTTTACTTTGGTACCAATAAGATCGTCCCTGGTCATGGCAAAGACCGCAAGTCTATCTTGTAAATCCTTGTTACTTTCTAGGTCTTTCTTTAGTTGTAGATATTCAGAATTGTGCAACTCTCCATCGGCATATTGCATAAGAGTCACGTCATCATATTCTATTTTTTTATTATCCATATAACTCTTTATATAATTGTTTTCTACATCTGGTTAGGCTACTCATAACTGTACCAATAGGGATCGATAAGCATTCTGATATTTCTACATATTTATATTCTTCAGCAATCAAAGAAAGTATGTTTTGACACTTTTTACCCAGTTTTTTTAAAGCTGAATTTGTATCTGCAACATCAAGGTGCTTGTCATTGCTATTACTGGTAAGTATTTCATCTTCGATATCTACAAAGATTTTGTCTTTTAATTTTCTCATATCATCAATAAATAAATTCTTCATGATGGTTACAACCCATCCAGTTAGATTTCCACCTTTAAATAAATCTTGTTTTTCGAAAGCTTTTAAAAGCGATTTCTGCACAAGATCATCTGCATCAGCTTCATTATATTTAGTAAGCTTCATGGCCACTCGTCTAATGTCAGGATACATGTCTTTTAGGTTTTTCCCAAATATACTCATTGTTAATAACGAATAAAATTCGTCTTTATTCCGTTAGATGTTAAAGAGGGTCGAAATATACCATAGATACTTGGTAAAACTTAACTTGGTGTATTATGTATTTCATAAATTAAATTAAATAAATAAGAGGAAAGTTATGGTTTTTTTAAAGAAAATTGTTTTTATTTTTACATTCATAATTTCCAGCTATTCTTTTGCTGAAAAAGGATCGATAGAAATTAAAGTAAACGGTTTGCATGCAAAAGTTTCAAAAGTTGTCGAGCATAATAGTGTTTTATTCTCTGGAGATAGTTTTCAATTGGAGGTTCTGGTAAATACAGGGCAACATGTTTACTCATTTTTACTAGACTCTTCAAATGAATTAACAAATCTAAGTTCTGACTTTAAGATTGCCAATTCCTCGTACATGCTTCCGGCTAATGGACACTGGTATAAGTTGGATGATAATACGGGTATTGAAAAATTGGTTATTGTGGGATCTCGTATTCCTTTAGATTTAAGTAAATTATCTTCTGCCATTAAAAACAATAACTGGTCTTCAGATATCTTCAATGATACTACTGTTAAAACGTCAAGCATAAGGCACATGAATTCAAGGGTGGTCGCTAGAGGAGTTCAAACTTTTATTAATCAAGGTAAGGAGATTGAAAATAAAGAATTGCAAAAATTAAATTTATCTGTGACAAGCTCACTGCCAATAAGCAAATTGCCGATTAGTAAAGTTATTAGTAATTTGGTTGATTTTTCTAATACTCCATTAATAAAAACAAGAGGAATAAAGGAGGTGCATGTATTTAAAAAGGCTGCACCTTCAGTGGTGAAAGTGTTTACCGAGACAGGATCGGGGTCAGGCTCTTTGATATCAAAAGAAGGGTTGATATTAACCAATTGGCATGTTGTAAAAGATGCAAAGAAAGTGGGTATTGTATTTATGCCTGAAAAAGGAAAAAAAGTTACAGAAGATAATTTTCTGGAAGGTGAGGTCGTAAAGATTAATGGTGAGGCAGATTTAGCTTTAGTAAAGATTGATAAGGTACCCGCTAATGCCAAGCCATTGTATATAACTAGAGAAGATCCTGAAATTGGACAAGATGTACATGCCATTGGGCATCCTAAAGGAGGTTCCGATTGGACTTACACAAAAGGATATATAAGTCAATTAAATTACGATGATAACTGGAGTTATGAAGCCACTTTACACAAAGTTAAGTTGATGATTCAGTCTCAAACCCCTATTAATCCGGGTAATTCTGGGGGGCCTTTATTAGGTAATAAGGGTGAAATTGTTGGTGTTAACTCTTCTTCTTCTTTGGATTATGAAAGTGCCAACTATGCAATATCTGCTAAGGATGTTCGAGCTTTTATTGCGCAAAGGGGCGATATAAAAATCAAAGCCATTAAGAAAAAAAATACATCAAAAAAATCTGAAAGTTTAAAAAAGATATCCAAAGAGCTTGGGGTAAATGTTATTTCGGTAAAAATAGTTGATTTTACTAAAGAAGGTAGTAAAGATTACAAAATTAGTATTGATGATGATAAGAATGGAAAAGTTGAGATGACAGTAATCATTCTGGAAGATAAGAGCAAAGGTAGAATTATTATCTACGATGATAATGAAGACGGCACCCCTGATGAAATGTCTTTAGATGAGAATAACAACGGAAAGGTTGATACACACTTATATATTAATGAAAAAGGTGATGTCACTGTTATCGGTTATGATGATAATGAAGATGGTAAGGTTGATAGATATGAGGATTACAAATAGCACGTTGTTGTTATGGATAAATTTTTATTTGCAGTTTTATTTTTTCTATCCAGTCTGTCTTTTGCACAAGAGGGTAAGCGTGAGTTATTTTGTGATTTTGATAAAGTTCAGAATAAAGATTGGTCTGAAGATGTGGCTGGATATCCTGTTTTAAATATTGAAAAATATATTTCTAAGTGGCAAGAAAAGGCTGATACCAATTCAAAATATTTATTTTATTTGGCAAAAAGTTATTACGATGGATCCGGTGTTACATTGGATCAAAATAAAGCAGTAGTCTTATATCAAAAAGCTGCCGATATGGGGCATGCACCCTCAATGAACAATCTTGCGATTGTGAATTCAACAAGCGATGGTAAATTTTTTAGTCTGGAAAAATCGTTTGATTTGTTGTGTCGATCAGCTCAGGCAGGATTCCCTTTGGCGCAAGCCAACATGGGTGAAGTTTTTCTTAATGGAAACAGAGAAAGAAAAGCATTTAAATGGCTACAACTATCAGTTAAAAATAAAAACCTGCGCGGCGTATTGCTCTTGGGAGACATGCATGCAAATACTGACTCAGTGTTTTATGACAAAAAAGAGTTTAATAAATATTTGAAAATTGCTGCTGAAATGGATTCGGTTGTGGCTCAATCAATCCTGGGTGAAAATTATTACTTGGGTGTCTCAGGCTACAAAAAAAATTTAGAAAAAGCTGAATATTGGTTACTCAAATCAGCAAAACAAGGCGATGTGGTTTCTATGTGGCGTCTTTCAAATTTATATCATGATTATGATCTAGAGAAATCGTTCTATTGGGCATCACAAGGTGTAGATGGAAAAGATGTCCCATCAATGTTAATAATGGGAAATGCATATCGTTTTGGAAATGGCACAGTGATTAATATTCATAAGTCAATAGGGTTGTATCGCCAAGTAGTAAAGTTGGCCAATCTGAAAGACTCAGTTGAAAAGAGCTCAGCTGCAACAGCATCCAGTAACTTGGCATTTATCTATAGTTTTGGCTATCAAGGCATTCCAATTGATTTATTAGAAACAAAAAAATGGTTAAAAAAGTCTATAGAGTTAGGAAGTGAGTTGGAGATTGAAAAACTCATAAGAGTTAATATTGCATTGCAGGATTTTTCTGAAGTTAAAGAGGTAATCAGCAAAAATACAGAATTTGAGGAGTATGCTGAAATTATTAACAACCCTAATTCTGCAGAGTCAATGTCAGAAATTGGAGCGATTATGATCTCATACGGTTTGCATGAAGGATTAAATTTCCTTGAAAAATCCGCTCAGGAATCAAACGTTAAAGCTCAAAGTCTTCTTAGCGAGATTTATCTTGGCTTACGTCACAATCTACGTATCGTTACCGACAGCAGGCTTGGTGTTTATTGGACTAGGAAGGCTGCTAACCAAGGTGACTTAATGGCAATGAATAACCTTGGTTATGCATATGAGTATGGGAAAGGGGTTGATAAGAATATGGATGAAGCCCTTGAATGGTATCAGATGGCTGCGGATGGCGGGGTTGCGTTAGCAAGCAGAAACATTGGTACTTATTATCAATCAATCAATGATTACAAAAAAGCCTTTAAATATTTTAGTATTGCTTCAGAGCAAGGTAACACGATAGCAATGCTCGACATATCGACAATGTATTTGGCAGGGAATGATTATATTAATAAGGATTTAGAAAAATCTTTTAGTTGGGCTCTCAAAGCTGCACAAAAGTTTGATAGAGAAGCAATGTATGTTGTTGGTAGTTATTATTTACAAGGCACAGGTGTAAAGAAAGATGCAGACTTATCTTTGTATTGGATTGCAAAATCAATTGACAACAACCCAAACTTTATTGGACTTTCTGGTTCAAGGAATTGGTATATCGAGATTGCAAAGAAAACACTGGGCTTACTCCATAAAGATACAAAAGACTCTTTAAAGTATCAATCTGGCAAAGATTTCTACAAAGAGTTTGATGCAGAAAATGGCAATGATGAGAAAAAATACTCTGCTGCTTTTGTTTACCAGCAAGAGGGTAATATGAAAAAAGCTATTTATTGGTATGAAATAGCTGCTAATAATGGGTTTATTCAGGCGCAAAGCACTTTAGGTGGACTGTATTCTGGAATATTAAAGTCTGAAATTCAGAAAGATTTTATTAAAGCTGAATACTGGTATAAAAAAGCCGCAGAGAGCAATGATATGCATGGTATATCGAGTCTTGGATGGCTTTATTCTTTGGTTAACAAAAGCCCCGGTATTAAAAACCCAATTTTTGATATTAATAAAGCACAAGTACAACTCGAAAAAGCAAGAAAGATGGGTTCTGCATGGGCTTTAAACACCCTAATTCACAATTATAGGTTTAATGTGGGTAAAGAAGCAACTGACCCTGTTGATGTAGCCCATATATTGAAATTAACTAAAGAGTTGATCTCCCTTAATAACAAGTACTATCCAGAAGAAAATATATATATTAAAGCCCTAGAAGTACAAGTTGAGAACGATCAATATATTGATGATTTTTTAATTAATAAAGGGATGTCTACTCTTACATCGAGTGCAAACTCAGGAGATATTGAGAGACAGGTTTATTTAGCGGAAATATATCTGACAAAGAAATCTAAGTTTTATGATAGAAAAAAAGCTTTTTATTGGCTAAACGAAGCATCAAAAACAAGTATTAATGCAAATATTAAATTAGCAGAACTATATTTCATGGCTGAAGATTATAATTTTTCTAAATATGGTCAATCGTTAAAACAAGCTATCAATTTGTATGAATCTAAAATTGGCAATGATTATGCACATTATAAAAATTCCTACCCTGAAGGAATGATACGTGCTTATCACTCTATAGCTAACTACTATGTTTCTATTGATGCCTCAAGTTTGGCGGAAATCAATGTTAGAAAGGCATCTAATTTGTATATTTTTTCTGAACAAAACAAGTACGAGATTAACAAAAATATAATTCTTGCATCTATTGGAAGTAACTTGAAAGAGTCTAAAAAGTTATTAATTGAATATATGAAAAGCTTAAATTATAAGGAAAATTTTGAATCTCTTAGTCATATTTATAGTGCCTTAACTGGATTGCATGCAAAATTAAGAATGCAAAGAAAGTATAAAGAGGCCAGCCAAATACTAATTGATATGTCTGAAAAATTTATAGGACAACAAGGCTTATTTTATAGGCCTATTATTGAACTTGAAATTGCTAGAGATTTTGTAAGTTTAGATAATTATAAAAAAGCCAGACAACATCTTGATAAATATAAAGACTCTAAAGAAGATTTGAAACCAAATTTTTTTGAAAAAATTTATGCTTATATTGTGTACGGAAAAAATGTAACAGATAAGATTCTAGACATCACAAAAAATCTAACAAACCCGATTGAAGCGACTCTTTTTCAGGTTATAAGTGGTGTTATTGATATCAATGATAATAAATTTGATAAAGGCTTTTCAAAAATTAATGAAGCGTTGATTAATATCAAAAAATTAGGAATTCCTATTAGGGCTGTTGACCTAGATTTTGCTATAAAGCCAATTCAACACCTTGTAAAAAACAAAGAATATGAGAAGGCAAAAATAATAATGCAAGCTGTTATTGATCTTTATCGCCATAATTCAAAACTGAAGATAAAAGATGGATTAAAAATAGATCAGGGTGAAAGAAAATATATTTCCAATGCCGTGAGTGAATATATCCATGTGTCAAAACTAGCAAAACAAGATTTGAAAGACATGGGCTTTGGAGAAATGCAGCTAGTTTCTGGATTGACCTTATCGAACACTCTGATAGATTCTCTTAGGCTTAAGCAATATACAGGTACAGATTTTGCCATGAGAAAAATATTAAAAGATTTATACAATGAAAGAAATCAATTAATTACTGATAAATTTAACTCACTAAGTCAAAAGGTGTCAGTTAACAAATTAGATGATAGACTTAATAAGCTTGATAGGGATATTTTAAAATATGAATTGCAACTTGTTGAAAAAGATGGGTCTATCATTGACACTTTTATAAGTCCCTTGCAAGATGTTCAAAAAGCCTTAAAGGATAAGGATGCCCTTATTTCTACGCTAATAGCTGATAATAAATCCTATGTTTGGCTTGTTACTAAAGATGACGTGTCTCGTAATGACTCAACATTAACTGCACGTCAAATAAGCCTTCTATCTAAACAATTGCTTAATGCTGTAGACCCTGAAAAAGTTTTCAATAAAAACTTTCCTTTTAACGCATCTAACGAATTATATAATTTTATGATAAAACCGTTTGAGGATAAATTAACAAATATTGATCGTTTAATTTTTGTTCCAGATGGCGTGATATCAAAAATACCTTTAACGATATTATCAAATAAAATAGGCCATGAAAAAAAAGAGCCTAAAGGAAGTTTCAATCTTAGAACTAGGGGTTTGTTAGCTAGCACAATTTCAATAAATACTATTGATCAGCCTCAATGGCTAATTGAAGACTTTGCCATTGCCACCGTGCCTTCAATATATTCATTTGTACAATTAAACAAAGAGATACAGAGTGATAAAAGTCCTGTTGTTAGTTTTGCCGGTATTGGGAATCCGATTCTTTCAGGTAAAAATAATGTCTTAATTAGAGGTATTGTTTTAGCTAGTGAAGGTATGAGAGGTAATCTGTCAAGATCTTTATCAAGTTTAGCACCACTTTCTGAGACGGAAGGTGAGTTGAGGGCTATTTCACAGATGTTTCAAGAATCAGATCTTTTCTTAGGTGTAGATGCAACAGAAGCTAATGTTAGAAGTATAGATTTAACTAAATATGATGTAATTGCTTTCGCCACACATGCGCTTGTTTCGAATGAGATAGATAATTTGTATGAGCCAGCATTAGTACTAACTCCTGTTGATGATAATAATGCATCTAATGATGGGCTTTTATCTACAAAGGAAGTGGCTAAATTAAACCTTGATGCAGAAATTGTTGTTTTGTCTGCTTGCAATACAGCATCTTCAATTGATGAGTCAAGTGCTGAAGGCTTAACAGGGCTGGCTAACTCTTTCTTTAATGCGGGTGCCAAGTCATTGTTAGTATCTTACTGGTCGGTCATTTCTGAATCTGCAGTGGACATAACCACCCGCATCTTTAAGCCTTCTAATGAAGGCAGGAGTTATGCACATAAGCACAGAAATGCAGTACTTGATCTATTACAAAACTCAAAAGATACATATAAGTTACACCCTTCGTATTGGGCGCCTTTTGCAGTTATTGGAGTTAATTAGATATGACAAAGAATATTGTATTTATAATTTTTACTCTGATTTCTCAATTGGTCTTTTCAGATTTAAAAGCAGCTGAATTATTCTGTGATGCTAGTAAAGTTCAGAATAAAGACTGGTCTATGGATGTAAAAGGCTACCAGCAGGAAGATTATAAAAAGATACTCCCAATATGGCTTTCTAAAGCAGAAGATGGAAATCCTAAATATCAGTTCTATACTGCGAAAGCATATTACTTTGGAAAGGGCGTAGATAAAGATCTTAACAAGGCAGTGTATTGGTATAAAAAATCATCAGAGCAAGGCTATCCGATTGCAAAAAACAATCTTGCCTTAATGTATGCAGATGGAGAAGGGGTTAAAAAAGACACATTTTTATCATTTAAACTTTTATGTAATGCTGCTATTCAGAATGTAACCGTAGCACAAAATAATATTATTGGAATGCTTGTTGAAAGCCATAATGATAGCCAGGCTTTTAAATGGATTAATATAGCTTTAAGTAATGGGTCGGAATACGCAAAAAAATATTTAGCCAAGCTTTATATGGTTGGATTAATTGTTGACCAGGATTTTGAAAAAGCAAAAGAAGTATATTTAGACCTATACAATTCTTCAGAAAGTAAAGAAACACGCGCCACTTCTGCTTTAAATATTGCACACTATTACAATGTCAAAAATTCAGATTTTGAAGATAAAAAAGCATTTGAGTGGTATTTGATAGCTTCCAAACTAGGGAGTGGCGATGCTAAATATAGTATTGGATCTATTTATTACGATAAAAAAGATTACAAACACGCCTTTGTTTGGTTTCAAGATGCCGCAAAAGAAGGCAATGTTAACGCAATACAGTCTCTCGGGATTATGTATAGAAATGGCTGGAGCGTTGATCAAGATTTGGAAAAATCAGTTGCTTTAGCTATAAAAGCTGAGAGTCTGGGGAATATTGAGGCGATATACAATTTAGCTGTGGCTTATGATAAAGGGGAGGGGGTGCAGAAAGACAAAATAAAAGCACTCAACCTTTTCTTGAAGTCCGCTAAAAAAGGCAATGTATTTGCTCAATTAGTAATAGGAAAAAAATATCTTGAAGGGGATGGTGTAGATATAGACCTAAAAGAATCGGCTTATTGGTATTATAAAACTTATAAAAATGATAGGAAGATTCCTAAAGATTTATATCAGCATAAATTAGCAATTATTTATTTTCGTAATATTGATTCAAAAGATATTGTTAACCTGACCAAAGAATTTATTTTTGGTGAGTTGATACCCACTCTTAAAGCTGAAGATTTGTCATTGATGGCATACGATTTAGAGAAGGCAGGTAAAGTAAAAGAAGCGATACCTCTATTTGAAATGGCTGCAAAAAAAGGCCATGACAGTGCCATGACTTTTCTAGGTACACTTTTCAGTGCTAAATTTATTCCTGAATATGGAGGTAAATATTATGATTTAGAAAGGGCTGTATATTGGCTAGAAAAATCCTCTAAGAATAATATTATTTCCAATTTAACATTGGCAAGAATTTACTTTGGTGTGAATGACTTTTCTTATATGAACCTTGAGAAAGCTTACAAATACTCCTCACAAGCAACTAAATTATTGAATAGTGGGCTAGCGAACGATCATCAGCTTTATAAAGATAAAGTAAATATCTTAGAGGGCATATATGAGCATGCAGCTATTGAATTTACAGAGAGAGGTATGCATGAAATAGCAGAGGGTTTAATTAGGGAGATTTCAAAAAAACCAGCTAAAGACGGACTTTTAAGTGATGATTTGGCAAGAAAAATGCACTTAGCAAATTTAGCCCAAAATCCAGAAGAATTTGAAAATATTTATTTAGATGTTGTTAATAATACTAATATAACAAGCGAAGAAGATCTGATTAATATAGTGTTTGCTCTAGAAAAATTATCGACTATATATCTTGCTCAAGGGAGTTATCAAAAGTCTATTGATATCTTAGTGAATAATTTTAATAAATTATCTGGAAAAGAGATAGATCTTTCGCCATTTTTAATGATAAAGGTGGCAGCAAATTATCTGGAATGGGGCGACTTTGATAAAGCTAAAGCCTATTTAGATAAATATAAAGGCCTGGTTAATAACACTCAAGATGAATTTTATAGATTTATAAAAAACGAACTGAAAGGACAAGTAGAGCTTTTAGGAGGAATTGTAAATGCCATGAATGGTGAAAATATTGATAGTGCTTATGTGAAAATGCAAAAAGGCATTGACCAGATGTTTAAAGATCAGTCATCCAGTAAGGGGCTCACTGTTGCCAATGGCATAATGAAAAGATTTATACAAATTGGAAAATTTAACTATGCCTATGAAATATCCAAGCCAATTGTTGATGCGTATAAAAATAATTTTAACGACCGGTTGCTTAAAGGTATAAAAATTTCCAGACAAGAAAAAGAAAGCATTAAAAATGTACTGTCTAATTTTATATATGTAGCAGAAAAAACCGATAAAACAGAGTTAGATTTTGGATTTGAAATAATGCAATTAGCAGCAGGTTTGGACGCTTCAGATGCGCTTGTAAAGACTATTTATAAAAGAAAAATGGGCTTGGGTAATTCTTCGATTATTGACAAGTTAGAGAGTTTAAGACTTAAAAAGAAAATAATAATTCGAGAAAAATTATCCAAAATAACTCTTAATCGCGATGAGTTGTTAGATGTGAACTCTAAGTTAAACCATATTGATAAAGAGATAAGCGCAATTCAAGGGGAAATTGTAAAAAAAGGTTTAAATAGTAATTCAATTAATTTATTTGTTAGTTCAGCCCAAGAGGTGATAGGCACTCTTCATAAACAAGATGCGCTACTTACCATGCTGGTATCTAAAGAAAGAACTTTTGTATGGCTGATCACATCAAACGGTGTTTATAGACATCATGCAAATATAGGTAAAAACCCTATTAAAGCTATGACTGATATGCTTTTATCATCTCTTAACCCTAGCAAGGGGGATAACTCCAAACTTTCAATTGAAATTTCATCTAAATTATATGATTTATTAATAAGGCCATTTGAAAAAGAGCTGAAAGGAATTGATAGGCTAGTCATAGTTCCAGATTCTATACTATCCGGCATACCGTTCTCTATATTAAATAATTCAGAAGGTAAAAGCGTGAGTGGAAAATTAAATTATATTGATACTTCGTCAACTAGAGGTATTGACAGAGTGCATGCCAATATTTTAGTGCCCAATATAGGTAAAGATAATTGGCTTATAAATGAGTTTGCCATATCTATAGTTCCATCTATTTACTCATATATTGAATCGGCAAAACTTGCTAAGATTAGGGTTAATACAAAAAATAGTTTTATTGGTATTGGAAATCCATCCTTATCTGGAACGATAAAACAAGTAGACAAAGAAATATTGAGAGCTTATGTTAATACGCGAGGGACTGTATCTAATTTTGTAAGTGAAATGACACCATTACCAGAGACAGAAATAGAGCTTACTCAAATTGCCAAGGAGTTTTCCAGGGCAGACTTAATTCTTGGTAAAGATGCCACGGAGAAAAACCTAAAAGCCATTGATTTAAGCCAGTATGGTGTTGTCTCTTTTGCTACACATGCGCTAGTATCCAACGAAATAGAAGGCATTGTTGAGCCATCTTTAGTACTAACGCCAGTTGATGAGAACAATCCTAATAATGATGGCCTTCTAACAGCAAGTGAGATTTCTAATCTTAAATTAGATGCCGATATTGTGTTGTTATCAGCATGTAATACGGCCTCTTCTTTTGGTGAATCTAATTCACAAGGATTATCTGGGCTAGCCAACTCCTTTTTTAATGCAGGGGCGAGGTCTCTATTAGTATCTTATTGGTCAGTGATCTCTGAATCTGCTGTGGACATAACTACCCGCATCTTTAAACCTTCTAACGAAGGCAGGAGTTATGCGCATAAGCATAGAAATGCAGTACTTGATTTATTGAAAAACTCAAAAGATACATACAAGCTACGCCCATCGTACTGGGCTCCATTTTCAGTTATCGGGGTTAACTAAACATGTGGTTGGCTAGGTTATTTTTCGTCTTAATTGTATTGTCTATCTGGACTAAAGTTTATGCAAAAGAAAGAATAGCTCTCGTAATCGGCAATGCAGATTACACATCATCAGCACTCGTAAATTCAGTTAATGATGCTGAGGATATTGCTTCAACTTTAGAGAATTTAGAGTTTAGTGTAACTCTAGTTAAAAATGCTACTAAAGATAAAATGCAGGCAGCTATATCTAAATTTGTTGATAATCTTAATGACGATACAGTTGGGTTGTTTTATTATTCTGGCCATGCTGTTCAGTACAAAGGGAGTAACTATTTAATTCCAATTGGCAGTTTAGACAAGGTTGATTATGTTGAGGATTTACCCAAAAATACTGTCAATACAAATACTGTACTAGATGGACTTAATCAGAGTCAAAGCAATCTAAACTTTATATTTCTAGATGCGTGTCGTGACAATCCTTTTAAGAATTTAAGCAAAGAAATAATACCAGGTCTTGCTAAAACTTCAGTGGGTGCAAGAAACACTAGTCAAAACTTAATAATGGAAGATGTATTTACCACTAGAGGTGTATCAGAAACTCATGAACAAGTAAAAGATACCAAAGGCATACTGGTTGCCTATTCAACTATGCCAGGCAGTGTTGCCTCTGATGGCAGTGGTAGGAACAGTCCTTATACAAAAAGCCTTTTAAGGCATATAACAAAAACAAATTCTTTAGCTCAAATTATGCTGAGCGATGTTCAGCAAGATGTTCAGCAGTCAACCAATGGTAGGCAAACCCCTGTTTTAGAATCTGCAATTACTGGTCGGTTTTGTTTTAATGAGACAAATAATGGCTGTGGAAAGGCAGTCGTTAATATTCATAGTTCATATTTAAAAGGATTGAAAGACATTCAGAAGCTGACATTGCCTGATGGGTCTAGTTATAAAGGGCAGGTTGTAGATGGAAAGCCTCATGGGAAGGGGGTACAAATACATGGTGATAGTACTAGGTATGAAGGCGAATGGAGAGTAGGAGTAGCTAGCGGAAAAGGATCTATGTATTATAACGATGGAGGGTTTTATGAAGGCGTGTGGAAAGATGATTTTCATAATGGCTTAGGGGTTAGTATATTTAAAGATGGTACTAGGTATGAAGGAGAGCATAAAGACGGCTTTCAAAATGGATTTGGCATCCAGGTTTTTACTAATGGATCAAGATATGAAGGTATTTGGAAGGATGGAAGGCCGCATGGATTAGGGAAGTATAGATGGCCTAATGGTGATTACAGAGAAGGTCTTTGGATAGATGGAGAGCAGAATCAAAATTCAAAAGTAATTTTTATTACTAGCAGTGGGTACAGACACGAGGGAGAGATAAAAAACAACTTGCCTGATGGTAGGGGGGTCAGAACATGGACGGATGGGTCTCATTATCAAGGTAATTGGAAAAAAGGTAAACAAGATGGGTTTGGCATTTTAACTTGGGCAAATGGAGATATTGGAAGTGGCGAATGGAAACATGACGCTCTTATAAAAGGGCTAATAGTTTATGCAGATGGTTCTCACAAGATGGGTGAATGGAATGATAAGGGTGAAGAAAATGGAGTGGTTATATCTAAAAAAGCAAATGGAGACTATATTGAAACTCATAGTAAAAATGGAGTTCCTTACGGCTCATCTATTATTTTGCTTAACGATGGGACAAGATTCGAGGGTGAATTGAACTGGGATGCTGTAACCAAATATGGAAAAAATCCAGTTAATGTAAATAGTCTTAAAAAAAATAAGATAATCTTAAAAGCACTTTATTCAAGTAAACATGCGATAGTAACGAGACCGGGTGGTTTTAGATATGAAGGGGCACTTAAAGATGGTGAGCCAGACGGATATGGAATCGGAAATTATGGTAATTCTAGAAGAATAGAGGGTGAGTTTAAAAACGGATTGCCACATGGTCATATTATTGAGGTTATTGATGGCGTAAGATGGGAAGGAGAGTATTTAAATGGATCAAAAGTAGAGGAAAGTGATAAAACATCCAACTCTGTAAGTAATTTTTTAAAAAAATTATTTAATTAAAAAAATCTTATTTCTTTATGCAGAAAGGCTTTTCAGTCTAAATTAAAATGAAAAACATTTTATTTAAAAATAAATGGAATAAATTTCATTTTATGGCGTTGTAGTAATTGAACAGGATGTAAACATTTCAAAAAAAACATGTTTATACAAGATTTAAAACTATAAAACTAAAAAGGAGTTACAAGATGAAAAAATTAATCTCAATTGCTGCAATCGCAGTAAGTATTTTTATAACAACAACAAGCGCTCAAGCATATGTTTATGTTAATGGCTATACAAAGAGTAACGGTACATACGTTTCTCCACATGTTAGAACAAGTCCAGACAGCTACTGTTGGAATAACTTTAGCGGCTGTTAAGCGTTAGCCAAACTAAACGGAATAAAGTTTGATTTATTCCGTTGATTAAGGTGTGGATATAAAAATAATATCTGCACTATAAAAATCTTAAAGGAAAGTACAATGAAAAATTTAATTAAAAAAGCAACTTTAGTTGCAATTATTTTAGGCACGGTAGGTGCTGCCAATGCAGGCTATTACTATAGCCCAATCGATCCAGCTGGAAATTTAACTAGAAGCCTTATGTACGATGTATATGGCGGTATTGGTTATCGTAGATAGAGTGATTTACATTCATGACAGGGTGTCAGATTTAGATCGACACCCAATAGGGCTTGTCTAATGTTGTACAAAGATTGTTATTTGAGAAGGTACTTAATATATGGAAAAAATTAACTAGGAGTAATTTATGGAGCATAATTTTAATATAGAAAGAGATGCGGAGCCTAAAAATCCATTTGGAGCAAAGCTGTATTGGAAGTTTATTGTTAATGCAGGTGTTAGATACGGTGAAATTTTGGATGTAGATAATACGGGACATGCAGAATTAACCTTTGCCGGGGGAGTTAGTCGCCATAGTAATGGTCGTGACGTATATAGAGGAAGTGTTTTGATCAACGAAAAACTATTTGGAAATACAGAATATGTTATAGCCAAGGATGGAACGCTCATAACCTTTTACCCAATGGTAAAGCATAGGGAAAGATATAAAAATAAACTAGATGGTCTGGTTGATTATCTCTTGTTTTCTGGAAAAACAGTATCAAAAGATAGGATGGCAAGTTTTTATCATCAATGTTATTTAGATAATAATTTAATCACTGCAGTTGAGTTAATTGAGCGTGATTTTGCAGATTTAGCTGGAGCAATGTTTGAAGATGTTCGACAAGAAACTAGAGGGGAAGTTATGAAAGAATTAGAAAAAATTAATACAGTAGATACAATTGAAGCTGTTACAGATTATAAAGCATTGATAGAAATTCTTGAAAATGAAATTAAAGAGCTAAAGAAAGAACAAGAGAGTGTTTTAAGATCTGGAAAAGACTTCTTGGTGACAGATCCTGGTGTGCTGGTTGATGTTGATACAGTTACACATCATGGTAGTGAATGCACGAGGTTGACACTGGGCAATGGTACACGTAAGTATATGAAATTATCAACCTGGGATAAAAATGATGACGTTACTATTAAGGCGAAAAACCTTATTGGAAAGTATATAAGGACAACTTGTTGGAATCCTATTGGATCAACTAGATGGTCAGATATGGGTTACTTTAAAAATATTTATGAGGTTGATTCGGTGATGCCTTCGTAGCATATTGCTCTTGAAGATAATGAAAGCCCGCTTATTGAGCGGGCTTTTTATTGCAATGAATAAAAATTTAAAATTATTTTTTTGATTTACTGGAATATTCTTATATTTGTTACGTTGTATTAGATGAACAGGAAGTAATTTTATTTATAAATAGTTATATAAAGGAGATCGACATGCAATTAATTAACTTAGAGCAAACACATAATCATTATTTATTAACAATACCACAATCACTAAAACAACGAGCTAAGAAAATATCTCCAAGACAATGGGACCCTCAAAGATCAGTCTGGACCTATCCTAGAAATAAATTGACATATGATTTATTACTGGAAGAGTTTAAAAGTGACTTGCAAGATGTAAGTATCACTTTACCAGAAGAGGTCAAAATTAAAAATGGTCTCAATCTAACCAGGCAGGTTAAACTTTTGAAAGGTGAAAATAAGTCTTTAGAAGTAAATATTGCTGATGTGGAACAAGAAAGAGATGAGTATATTTCGCTTATTGAGCAACTCTCTAGTGAGGTTGAAAGCCTTAAGCAGCAGAGTAAAGAGTCTAATTTAGAGCAAGAAATCAAAAACATTTCAAAGAGGTGCGCTGGAAATAATCCTCATTTTAATAAGATTGTTGATGATCTTGAATTTGGCCCCTATTTACCTATTGAAATCACAGATCATGTGGTTAAGTGCTTAAGTAAAAAAGTTAAATGTAAAAGTCTTAATCCTAATTTTTTTGATTTAATTAAAGAAGGTGAAGATAGTGGCATTTTGGATCAGGAAACTAGTGATTATTTACACACACTTAGAAAACAAAGAAATGAGTTTGCACATGGCGGTGTTGATGCTAAGGCGCGCTTATCAAGAGTTCTACTTGTTATTACCGCTGCATCATTAGCTTGGTCAAAATTAAATTGTAAACCATGTTAATACTAAATGCTAACAATATAATTTCAATGAGGTATAAAAATGTCAGGAATAAATAAAGTAATATTAATCGGTAATTTGGGCACTAAGCCAGAGCTTAAATACTCATCCACCAATACAGCTATAGCCAATTTATCAGTAGCTACATCAGAGTTTTGGACCGATAAAAATACTGGGAATAAACAGGAAAAAACTGAGTGGCATAGGGTTAGTGTATTTGGCAAGTTAGCCGAGGTAGTTTCTAATTATTGCGATAAAGGCTCCAAGGTTTATATTGAAGGTAAGTTACAAACTCGCAAGTACCAAGATAAAAATGGAGCTGATAGATACACTACTGAAATTATCGTAAGTGGCTTTAATAGCGTTGTTCAAATGCTAGACTTGGTTAAGAAGGGTGTAGTGGCTGAACAAGAGTCGGTGACTCTTATTAATCCTGTAGCTGCAGCCCCAGAGTTCGATGACATAATACCATTTTAGGAGACAGTATGACAAGCACAGATAAACTGAGACAGCACTATTTATCGATGCCTCATTATCATTTTGATATGACAATTGATGATTACCCTTTCTCGAATAAAGATCAAATAGATATTTCCAAATATGGTAATTGGTTTCAAGCTATATGGGATGATAAAGTGCCACTAGTAACTAATAAATTAAAGAGCTTTTATGCAGCTAAAAATCCTAATACCAAAAATAGGGGTAAATATGAAGAGTTGTGGTATCAGTATAAATTACGTGAATTACCCTTCTAATCATGTTTCCCGGTACACCTAATATAAAAATATGTTCAGATTGTAGTGGTTTGATAGAGGAAGATGTGCTCTTATCTGGGAATACGTTTGGCGCTATTTTTTATACTGATGGTAAAATGAACGCTCCTATGCTTCCAGTGCATCATGCACTTTTCAAGTGCCCACATTGTTATTCCTTGTTATGGTCAGATGATTTAAAAATAGTTAAATCAGATGAGTTGAATGACATATTAGACATAATTAATCCCTATCTTATTCCAGATTTTTATGCATATCTTTACAGAGCAAATGATGAGCTTGATGAAGAAAAAGAAATGTATCTTAGAGTTGAGGCGTGGCATGCAGGCAATGAGCAACGCAGGAAAGATGATTGCAAATTAGAGTTATCAACCGATGAAGTAAATAACTTGAACAAACTTGATGGTATTCTTGGCTCAAGTGATGATGAGCTTATGTATAAAGCTGAAATTAAAAGAGAATTATCTTTTTTTTCTGAAGCTATAAAACTTCTTGAGAAATTTGATGATTTTTCATGTAATTTGACACACACTGTTAGAAGGCTTAGTATTGATAACAATCCATTTGTCGCATTGTTAGATGAATATTGCGAGGAGAACTATAACAATGGTAATAGAAAGTCTGAGGGCTATAAGGTTGGCAATGTAAAAGAAGGGTTGTGGACTGAATATTATAAAAATGGAAATAAAAAGCTAGAAAATAACTATATAGAAGGTGAAAAAATTGGTACTCAGACTGCTTGGTATGAAAATGGCAATATAAAAAGTAAGAGTGAGTTTATTTGCGATGAATCTGAAGCGCCATGGTGTTCTGAGCCTCATAAAATTACCGAATATTTTGAAAGTGGTGGTATTGAGTCTATAACAGGTAATTTCGTTGATGATGGAAACTTAGCAGGCCTATGCACATGGTTTTACAAAAATGGCCAGAAAAAAGAAGAGGGGGAATATATGCCAGGTGATTTTCATGTTGATGGTTTAGATCTTGATGATTATAGTCTTGCCACTATGAATCCACCCTTGAGAAAAGGTTTGTGGAGCTACTGGTTTGAAACAGGTCAAAAAAAATCGCAATACTTTTATTCTGATGGTGTAAAGGATGGGCTGTACATTGGATATTATAAGAACGGTCAAAAGAAAGTTCAAAAAACATACAAAATTATAGTAGATAAAAGTTATGACATGTTTTATGAGCCTTCTAAAAAAAATCTTAGTATAAAAGATGGGATTACAATCATATGGTTGAAAAATGGCAAAAAGAAATTGCAGGTTGTTTATAAAGATGGCGTGGTAGATAAACTTTAAAGACTTATGGCTCAATTATTTCCAACAATTGAAAATATTGAAAGACTCAAAGAGAAGCCTACAGAGGGTGAGTCGTTTTTGTTGAATTATCTGGCTGATAACTTGGATGAAGAGTTTGAGGTATATTTTCAATCATTTTTAGGTGTTAGCAGGCCTGACATAATCATAATGAAAAAAGGCTGTGGAGTTGCTGTGATAGAGGTTAAAGACTGGATGCCTGGAAAGTATTTTATTGATGAAAAAAATACCTGGAGATTAAAAAGAAACAATCAAGCTATAAAGTCACCATATCAGCAAGTATTTTCATATAAAAAAAGTATGTTTGGATTGTATATTTCTGGGCTTCTTGACAATCAAATTAAAAACCAAAATTTTTGGAAGATTGTTACCCCTTATGTGTATTTTCATAATTATTCAAAAGATGATATGAATAATTTATTTTCTCCTGTTGAGTTTCGTTTAAGTAAATTAAGAGATGAAACGAATCAATGGTATAAAGGCTTAACTCATGATGAAAGAGAGAGTTATAAGTCTAAATATAAAAAAGACTTAGAATATTTGGACAATAAAAAAGGTCAATTTACAAGAGACAAAAGTATTGTTGGAATTACTAGAGAAAGCTTGTTAAAAATAACAAAATCATTTTATTTTACAAAGGGTAATAGTCTTTTTGATCTGCCAACTTATTATGAGTTTAGAAGAGTTCTGAAGCCGCCATATCATTTGCTAGAACAAGGTAAAGAGATTACCTACACAAATAAACAATTATTATTTTCTGAAAGTAAAGACGAGCATATTAAGGTTAAAGGTGTAGCTGGATCTGGAAAAACACTAACTCTTGCGAAAAGAGCTGTAAATGCGCATAAAAGGCATGATGATCATGTGTTAATTCTTACATACAATCTAACTTTGAGATCGTACATCCATGACCGAGTTAGTGATGTTCGAGAAGGCTTTAATTGGGGTTACTTTCATATTACTAATTACCATCAGTTAATTATGGAAACGTTAAATATTCATGGAAAAAAGGTAATAGTACCCGATGGAATGAATGCGGAAGATTACTTTGATGAATTATTTAGTGACATTAATTTACTTGATAATATAGAAAAAGATATTTATAAATTTAAAACTGTATTAATTGATGAAATACAAGATTACAAGCCAGAATGGATAGAAATTATACGTAAATATTTTATTGAAAAGGATGCTGAGTTGGTTCTGTTTGGAGATGAGAAGCAAAATATATATGAGCGTAAATTAGATCAAGATAAAACTACAGAAATGCCTGGCGGATTTAAACATTGGAAGGTTTTAGATAAGTCAATTAGGCATAAGCAGTATTCATTTATTTTGGAATTAGCCAAGGATTTTCAGCAGGAGTTCTTAAGTAAAAAGTATGATATCGATAAGTATGAAAAGGCTGATAAAGGCAATGATCAGCAATTACTAGGATGGGATACACCGAAATTAGGCGGAAAAATACTCACCTATTCAGATGGTGATACTTCAGAAATAGTATCTACAATTTTTAAGTATGTGAAAAATCTAGATTTACATTCAGATGATTTTGCAATAATATGTTCGCACATAGGAATTGTTAGGGAGATTGATTACATTTCTAGAAATAAATATAACCAAGAGACAATTGCCACTTTCATGTCGAAAGAGGATAAGGATACATTGTACCAAGACTTGAGATGGCTGTATTCTGACGATGACATAAATAGAAGTAGAAAGAGCCAATTTCAACATCATAGTGGTGCTATAAAATTATCAACAACTCATAGCTACAAAGGTTTTGAGTCGCCAATGGTTTTTCTTATATTGGATAAGAATGATCATGATGAAATGGTTTATACAGGCATTACTAGAGCTATATCCAATATAGTGATTTTTATTCATGAAGACTCTAAATATAAGGTATTTTTTGAATCTCATCTGTATCCTGAACGGCTTACATGATAAGTATTAGACATTTATTGTTTATACTGTCTGTAGTGGCGATGTTGAACTTATTACCTTAATTAACAGGTATATAGTCAACTGTAGCTGTAAACTATGAGGCTTCGGGTTGTAAACATCGGTGTGTTTCGTAATGCAAGTGGTAGCTATGTAACACTAAGTCTTAAACTAGCTAGTGAGGAGTGATTTGACTGATAAGTACAAAAAGTTAGTAAAGTGGCAACATAATGACAACGAGAAGCCGCTTTAAACGTCTTATATCGTTTTAAAGTGATAAAAAAGTGCTTTAGTAGAGCGGTATAGGGTGTTTTTAGATGTTTTAGGCAAGTCTTTTAATCCGATGGTCGAGCGTTCAAATCGCTCACGCCCCACCATATACCATAAGGCTTACAGACGATGTAAGCCTTTTTTATGTCTGATTAAAAAAGTTCAGGCGCGTACAGGGTGCGTAGTCA